>Ga0210407_10000085_pt1 | contig 123507 bp, 114 predicted proteins | sample IncBWC27MmetaG_FD_150860 | JGI IMG/M metagenome (GOLD analysis project Ga0210407, IMG submission 150860) | Forest soil microbial communities from Barre Woods Harvard Forest LTER site, Petersham, Massachusetts, United States - Inc-BW-C-27-M | ecosystem: Environmental > Terrestrial > Soil >...
CGGAATCCGGCGAGCGGACAGGAGGGAACTGCTGGAACATTCTTACAGGGAATACATTACTAGCGCAAAGTTTGTAGGTAAGAGCGCCGCACAGGAGGTAAAGGACCTGTTCGGCGCTTTTGCTTTTTGGGTTTGATCCTTTCAGCGCAGCTCGCGTAAACTTCAGCTTGGTTCGATTCCAGTATTTCTCCGTTTTTATTACACCCAATGCTCGGCCCTGGGTCTTCGCGGCGGAACCATTGGCGTTCGCTGTATACTCGAATGTTGATGTTCGATTCCCATGACCCGGAGGATTTTCGTTGAATATTCTTGTGACCGGAGGCGCCGGATACATCGGAAGCATCTGCTCGGAGGTGTTGCTCGACCGCGGCCATCGCGTAATTGCCCTGGACAATCTTCAGGAGGGCCATCGTGCGGCCGTTCCTTCCTCCGCCGTTTTCGTCCAGGCGGATCTGGCGGATCGCCAACAAATCGAGAAAGTTTTCGCCACGCACAAGATTCACGCGGTGATGCATTTTGCCGGCGAAGCTCTGGTGGCAAAATCGGTGCGCGAGCCAAGCACATTTTACGCGGCCAATGTCGGTTGCGGCGTCAATCTGCTGGATGCGATGGTGCGGCATGGCGTGGACAAAATTATTTTTTCATCCACCGCGGCAACTTACGGAGAGCCGGAGGTCGTGCCCATCCCCGAAGATCACCGGAAAGCGCCGATTAATCCGTACGGAAAATCCAAGCTCAGGTTCGAAGAGATTCTTGCGGATTATCGAGGCTATACCGGCCTCAAATATGTCACCGTACGCTATTTCAACGCCGCCGGCGCCAGCAAGGAGCGCGGCGAAAATCATCGCGTGGAAACACACCTGATTCCCCGGGTTCTGGATACGGCCCTTGGCAACTTGCCGGAGATGGAAATTTTCGGATTCGATTATCCGACGCCGGACGGGACCTGCGTCCGCGACTTTATTCACGTCCTCGATATCGCGGATTCCCACGTGCTGGCGCTGGAAGAAATCGATCGTGTCCACGGGGAGGCCTTTAATGTGGGCACCACCAGCGGCTACTCGAATCTTCAGGTGGTGCAGGTGGCCGAGCGCATCACCGGACGCAAAGTGCCGCACAAGCTTTCTCCCCGGCGCCCGGGAGATCCCGCCACTCTTGTGGCCAGCAACGAGAAGCTGAAGCGCATGCTGGGATGGGAGCCGAAACACTCGTCGCTGGAATCCATCATCCAGTCAGCGTGGGACTGGCGGAAGAAATTTCCTCACGGGTATCCGGACTGAACTGCGCGAACAGAAATTGCGGACGCTGAGAAAGGGAAGTGTGGTGCGCAGAGGATTCTACTGTTTTTCTCGCGCGGCTTGTTCGACGAGTTCACCAAGCTTTGTGTATTTGAGCCAGACGGTGTGCGCCGCCGAACGCGCAATCACGAATCCCCGGTAACCATCCAGAAATCCAGCACCGAGCACAAAATAACGGATCCACGTCCAGGGCGTTGCAAACCATTTCGCGACTCGCCAGTCCCTTCGTCCGCTTTCGAACATCGCACGCGCGGATAGGGTGGAATATTCATCGCTCTTATTCCGCTGTTCCTGCAGGTTGCGAACCGTGTAGTGCAGCAGGTCGCCGCGCAATCGGCCAACTGCACCCTGAAACTGAAGCGATTCGTGGATGGCGCCGGAAAATTGCGCCTTGCGGCGGTCGTAGAGGCGACTTTGCCAGTCCGGATACCAGCGGGAGTGGTGAATCCAGGCTCCGAGAAACCACGCCAGCCGGGCCATTTCATAGACGGGGAACTGCGGGGTGGAAGCTTTCCATTTCAAAATCGATTCCCGCAATTCGCCGTTCAGCTCTTCGTCAGCGTCCAGAAGCAAAATCCAATCTTCACTTGCTTGCGCAGCGGCATAATTCTTCTGCTCCGCGTAATTCGTCCACGCGCGCGTCAAGACGCGTGCGCCTGCGGTCTGGGCAATCTCCACCGTGGCATCCGTGCTGCCGGAATCCACCACCACAATTTCTTCCGCGATGCCTTCCACCGATTTCAACAAGCGCGGCAGGTCGTGCGCTTCGTTGAGGGTGATGACGCAAATGCTTAGCCGGTTCATTTGTGTTCGGAGAGGTTTCTTGCAGGCGCCAGTATCTCACACGCATCGCGACCCTCAACGCTGGCAACTCCCGATTGATTGTTCCTGGGGATCTACTTAGGCCGTAAGGTGACGCGAATCAGGCTGCTGCCGATGCGGAACATCGCGCCTTCCTTCAACAACACCGCGCGCGCCCGTTCCCCTTCAAAAAAGGTGCCATTTGTCGAATCGAGATCCTTCAAATTGACGTTGCCCTCTCGTACTTCGACGACGCAGTGGTGCCGGGAAATTTCCGGGTCCTCCAGCGCGATGTCCGCTCCCTTGCGGCCGATCACCGTTCGCGCCTTGCTGAGCGTGAAACTCTTGTTTGCCTGCGGGCCGCTTTCCACGGTGAGAATGACATCAATATGCTCCGGGAGGCGAAGTCCATCATCCACGGCAAGCAGCCTTAGCCGCTGCGTGGAGGCATCGGCTCGCGCAAAGGAAGGCATCGGCGAAATCACCACCGTCTGGTCCACGGTGCGCTTCACCTCGACAATGGTCGTCAGGCCGCACTTGGTGCAGCGAAAGCTGACTTTGGGATGCTTGGCGACAGCCTCATCATTCAGCAGGTGCTGCTGGCCGCAATGGATACAACCGGTCTGCATCCTTCAAAATTAGCACGACCCTTGCGAATGAGGCAGCCAACCCCGCCGGGCCTTGCAGCAAGGGTTACCGGCCGAACGTCCAGCGCTCTTCAGTTATGCTACGATTGAGGTTTCCAAATCAGGCAGGAGAGTGCTTGTGTCCGAACACATTTCGCGTAAAGAGCTCAAACACGACCGGGTTAGGGAAACGATTGAACATGGCGCCGAGGCGGTCCTTTCCCACACTCGTATTGCCTCGATCGCGCTGCTCGTCGCGATTGTGGTTTTGGCCGGCTATTACGGCTGGAAAATTTACAGCGATCGCCAAACGACACAGGCCCAAGCCGCACTCGACGACGCCATGAAAATCTTCAACGCGCCCATCCAGCTCCCCGGCCAGCCGAGTTTGCCGGGGGAGATTTCCTACGCGGACCCGGCGCAACGTTCTCAGGATGCCGAGGTCCGGCTTTCCGCTGTCGCGACCAAATATCCCAACACCAATCCGGGCAGGCTGGCACGCTACTACTCGACGCTCTGCCTGATGGACCTGGACAAGCTCAACCAGGCATCTGAAGAGCTCAAGAAGCTCGAGACCGGTTCGGATAAGGAACTCGCGGCGTTGGCAAATTTTCAGAAAGCCCTGATCGCCGAGCGCACCGGAAAAAATGATCAAGCCATTCCGATTCTCCGCGCGCTTTCCAACTCCGGCTCGATTTTGGTTCCGAAGCCGCTCGTGTTGCTGGAGCTCGCCGGCATACTTCGGCAGACCAATCCGAAAGAAGCGATCACGCTATACGAGCAGATTAAGAAGGATTATCCGAACACGAACGTCGCCGATGAAGCCGACCGCGGGCTGGGCGAGCTTGCGCCGCAATCCTGAGACCCCAGCGTCCCGCCTGACCTCCGGAGGTTTCGGCAATCGAAACACTTCGCACTTACGCTCCCTGGGCTGTAGACACGGCGGCCTCCCGCGGGCGGCAGTTTCCTGAACCCGCACATGCCTACCGCAGCGAATATGCGCGCGACCGCGACCGCATCATCCATTCCCGGGCGTTCCGGCGGCTCGAAGCGAAGACCCAGGTTTTCAGCACCCGCTTCTCCGACCACTTTCGCAATCGACTGACACACACGCTTGAAGTCGCCCAGATTGCCCGCACCGTGGCCGCTGCCTTGCGGATCAACACGGAGCTCGTTGAGGCGCTGGCCCTGGTGCACGATATTGGCCACCCGCCCTTTGGGCACGCCGGCGAGCGAAAACTGGACGAGCTGATGCAGGCCCACGGCAGCGGCTTTGATCACAACCTGCACGCGCTTCGCATCATGGAGCACTTCGAGCATCGTTACATCGGGTTCGACGGCCTCAATCTGACGTTTGAAGTCCGCGAGGGCATCGTAAAGCATTCCAAGGATTATTCTGTCGCCGCTCATCCGGAGTTGTCCGAGTATCTGCTGGACTTGCGGCCACCCCTCGAATCGCAACTCATCGACTGGGTTGACGAGATCGCTTACAACTCCGCCGACCTCGACGACGCGCTGGAAGCCAATCTGCTTGATCTGGATACGCTGCGTGACGAAGTCCCGTTTTTTGCAGACTTTTACGGCAGGATCGAATCGGCGCATCCCGGCGCCCGCATGCGCCTGAAATTCAATGAAGCCCTGCGCCAGGTGATCGATCATCTGGTCAGCGATCTCATCACCAACACGGAAACGCTTGTCCAGCAATCCGGCGCGCGAACTGCGGACAAAATCCGCAGCGTCCCGCAGCGCCTGGCGCGATTCAGCGAAACGGCTCGCTCCCAGAACGCCCAGTTGAAGGGCTTCCTCTTCGCGCACATTTATAACCACCCGCTCATCACCGAGGATTCTCAGCGCTCCGTCGCGTGCCTGGCCGAACTTTTTACCTACTATCTTCAGCAGCGCGACACGATGCCCGAATCGCAGGAGCACGCGGCGCAACAGATTCCCCGGCATTTTGTGGTTTGTGACTATATTGCCGGGATGACCGACCAGTTTCTGCTCCGCCAATATCAGGAACACTTCGGCGCTGCCGCGCGGAGCGTTCCGCCTTCTCTTGCGTCGTCTTAGCGGCTAGAATGAACCGTTTCCACGGAGTTTCGAATATGCGTGCTCGCCGGCCGCTGCTCTTGCTTGCCTTTCTGCTTTGTTCCGCTGCCGCGGCTCTTCCGCAGATTCCAGGCCTCACGACCTCGCAACCCGCGACTGCCGCGCATCCGGAGCCCGCGGTCCCACCCGATCCGCTGGGTCGCGAGACTCCTCGAGGAACTTTTGTGGGATTCATCAAGGCGGCCCAGGAGGAGCGCTACGCCGTCGCGATTGAATATTTCCAGCCGCCACCAAGCCGCCGGCGGCATTCGGAACAGGATGACGAAGAACTCGCGGCCCAGCTCTTAACTATCTTCAATCAGAAATTCGCAGGCGCGCTGGATCTCACCAGCAAGGACCCGCTGGGACGCCTGGATGACGGGTTGCCCGCCGACCAGGAAAGGATCAGCGGCGCGCTGGGAACCGGCGATAAGTTTCCCATCCTCCTGGTTCGTCTGGAAGATGAGCACGGACGCAAACTCTGGTATTTCTCCCGCTCCACGCTGGATCACGTTCCGGAAATGTACGAATCGCTGACCTTCCCGGGAATCGAGAAGCAGATCCCACAAACCCTGGTATCGCACCGGCTCCTCTCCATGCCCCTCTGGCAGTGGATCGCCATCCTTATTTTTCTACCCATTGCCCTGCTGGGTGGTCGCCTGGTGACGATGATTTTCGCATTCGTGCTCAGTCGCGCGCGGAAAGCCAGGAACAAGCCTCCGCTCCCGCCGCAAAAATTCTTTCAGGTTGACCCGATCTCCTTGACGATCGCGATATTGTCGCACTACATCTTCGTCAGCTACATCGGCACTTCACTCCTTTACCGCCTTTATTACCGCAACCTTGTCTGGATTTTTCTGGCGTTCGACTTCTACTGGATTCTTACCCGAATCACCCGGGCCATTTCTTCGCGCATCGGTTCCAGCCTGACGAAGCGCGGCATGCTGGCGGAGCGCTCCATTGTTTCGCTCATCCGGCGCTTCATCGAAATTTCCATTTTCCTGCTGGTGACCCTGCTGGTGCTGCGCAACCTCGGTGTGGATGTTTCCACGGCCCTCGCCGGCGTGGGAATCGGCGGGCTTGCCCTGGGTCTTGGCGCGCAAAAAACCTTCGAGAACATGTTCGGCGGTGTTTCCATTCTTTTCGACAAAGTCATCCAGATCGGCGACACCTGCCGCATCAACAACCAAACAGGCGTGGTGGAAGATATCGGTTTGCGTTCCACCCGGTTGCGGACCGGCGAGCGTACCCTACTCTCGATTCCGAACGGCATCATGGCATCGGCCGTTGTGGAAAATCTTCGCTTCCGCGACAAATTCCTTTGCCAGCAGACTATTCGCCTGCGCTACGATCTTTCTCCCGACCACGTGCGCTATGTGCTCGGGCAAATCCGCGAACTTCTGATGGAAGATCCGAAAGTCGAGGACTCTTCCGCGCGCGTGAGGTTTCTCCGCTTTGCCGAATACGCGCTGGAGGTGGAGATCTTTTGCTACATCCTGGAGCCCGAGTTTACGGCGTATCTGGCCACCCAGGAGCAAGTGCTTCTGAAAATAATGGACGCCATCGAGAAAGCGGGCGCGGTGGTCGCGCTGCCGACTCAGACTACCTTTGTCAGTCAGGATGCGTGGATCGATCCACAAAAGGCGAAAGCGGCGCAGGCTGCGGTTGAAAAGGCTCGCGATCCGGGTGTTCCCGGACCGCGCATCCCGCCGCCATCGGACTGATTGCGCGGGAAGGAATCAAGGTAGCGCCAACTGACCTGGCGCTATTGTCTTGCGAACGTGTTGCAAGCCGCGATCGAGCCGCTGTTCAAACCCTTGTTGAACCAATCCATACGCTGCTGCGAGCTCCCATGCGTAAACGTTTCCGGCTGGACGCGTCCGCGGGTCATCCGCTGGATGTGATCGTCGCCAACCGCCGCGGCCGCATGCAAGGCGGACTCCACGTCTCCCGCTTCCAGCAACCCACGCTGCTGCGTGGAGTGGGCCCAGACGCCCGCGAAGCAATCCGCCTGCAGCTCCGTCTTCACTGACAGCGGATTCGCCTGCTCCGGATTGCTTCTTTGCAACTGTTGCACCTTGCTTTCGATACCGATGATCTTCTGAACGTGGTGGCCGACTTCGTGCGCCAGTACGTAGGCCTGCGCGAATTCACCCGGCGCTCCGAACCGGCGCTTCAATTCATCATAAAATCCCAGGTCGATGTATACCCTTTCATCGGCGGGGCAATAGAAAGGTCCCGTGGCCGATTCGGCGCCGCCGCAGCCGGATTGGGTGTGATTGCGAAACAGCACGAGTCTCGCGTGGCGATAAGGGACTCCCGCCTGTTGCGGCAACACCTGCTCCCAGGTTTTCTGCGTGTCGTCCAGCACGAATGAGACGAATTGCACCAAGGGCTTTTCTGTTTCGTCTCGCGCGGGATTGGGCCGGTGGACCGTTGTGGCGACGGGCGCAGTGGCGCCGCCGCCCAGCAGGGCGAAAAAGTTTTGCCTGAAGACGAGGCTCAGGATGAACAGGACCACCACACCGCCGAGGCCGATGTGCATCCCGCCGAAGCCGAATCCTCCACCGCCACCGCCTCCATCGTCTTGGTCTCGGCGATCTTCAATATCGTCGCTTGTCCCGCCAGGTGTCCAGCGCATCGAAGGCTCTCCTGTCCGAACCGATTCCGGATGGCGGTCCCAATGGGCGGCCGCTTCAAAATCCTACCATTCCCTCCCCGTGGAGGCCCTCTAAACTGAATCTGATCCCAGATCTCGCGGAAAGCCGGAAAAGGCAGCCGGTTTTCCCGCACAATCATTAATTCTTCCTAATGTCGGCCTTTTTCCATTTGCTTTGCGCTCGCGAAAACTGTATACAATTGGTCAATTCGCTCGCAATGTAGATTCCCGGTCCCCGGTACGATATTGTAGATACGGATTTGTTCGCATTGGTCTGCAGGAACGCAGAGCAATTGGGTGGATATGCGCGCTTTCTCATCTTCCGAATCGTCGAGTTTACAAGGTGAGCCAACGGAGTCGTCCAATGGCCGCGACCTTGGCATAGTGCTTCTCGTCTTTTTCGCTTACGCTGTGTCGGCCCGATTTGAGCTGCGATTGATTCACTCTCAGACTTCCATGGGAGTGATTTGGCTGCCGGCAGGCATCTCTCTGGCCGCTGTGCTTCTGAAGGGCCGCCGCATTGCCCCCGTAATTTTTCTGGCCTCCCTGATTGTCGAGCTCACCTCTTCCGTACCGCTGTTGGGATCCCTGACCATCGCCGGGGGAAATACTGCGGAGGCATTGCTGGGCGGCTATCTGGTCAACCGTTTTGCCGGGGGCGCCAAAGCCTTTTCCCGGTCCGCCGATGTCTTGCGCTTTTCCCTGCTTGCGGGCGCGCTGGCGACGCTTGTCAGTCCGATCGTTGGGACGGGCGTTCTCGGCGGCCCCGCTGGGTCCAGCCGGCCCGAAATCCTTTCCATGTTCGCCGCCTGGTGGGCCGGGCACGCGCTGGGAGTCCTGGTGCTCACGCCCTTTCTCATCCTGCTATTGAACGGCAAGCACCAACCACTGCACTTGACAGAACTCGTTGAAATGGGCGTTCTGTTGATTGGGCTAAGCATCGTTTGTGTGATCAGCTTCGGTCCGGCAGGTGTCTTCAGTGACCGTGTAGATACGCCACTCTTTCTCTGCGTGCCGTTCCTGGTTTGGGCCGGGATCCGATTCTGCCCCCTGGAGGCTGCGGGTGCGTGCATCGTTCTGTGCGGATTCGCGACCTGGGGTTCTTTGCATGGTTATGGGCCCTTCAGCAATGCCACGGCGATGCCCCTGTCCCTGGCTGCGTATCTTTGCGTGGCCACCACCATGACGCTGACGGGCGCGGCCACCGTTGCAAACCAGCGCGAGGTGTCCGAAAAACTTCTGGAGACGGTCTATCGGCTGGAAAAGTCGAAGGACACCGAGATCACTCGCCTCACCTCGGAGCTCGATTTCCTCCGCGATGAGCTGATTCGACGTGTGCATGCAAGGTCGCGTTCCGAACTGAGCCGCCAGGTGAGCGATTCCCCTCGCCAAGGCGGTGAGGTCATTTGGTTCCTTGAAGCGGAGACCGAAAACATACTTTATGTGAGCCCTTCCTACGAAACCGTTTGGGGGCAGTCTCGCGAAGACCTGGGTCGCGACGCCCACGCCTGGCTGGATGCCGTGATTCCCGAGGATCGCGAGTATGCCATCCAATTTGTGGGCCAGGATTTTCCGGGCGACCGGGTGGAGACCACTTACCGCGTCCGGCGGCCGGACGGCTCGATTCGATGGATTTTTGATCGTGGCTTTGTCATCCGGGACCCTGTGGGGCGCCCGATACGTTACCTGGGGTTGGCGAGCGACATCACAGAGTTGGTGCAGCAGGGCGACGTTGTTCCCGCTCAGCTTGAACACCGGTCCCCGAACCCTCCATCAAGGGGGAGCATCAGGTAGTCCACTAAGGAGAAAACAGGAATGATCGGAGAACGTTTGCGGGACATCCGCAAGGAAAAGCAACTATCGCAGGGAGATTTGGAAGAGCGCACGGGATTATCCCGCTGCTACCTCTCCCGGATCGAGAACGGCCATACCACCCCTTCCATCGAGACGCTCGAGAAACTTGCGGGCGCGATGGGAGTGCCTCTCTATCAACTCTTTTATCAAGGCAGCGGCCCAGCCAAGCCGCTGGTCATTCCTCGAAAGAAAGATTCGCCTTCCGAGGAGTGGGGCCTCTCGGGCAAATGGGGCGGCTTCCTTAACCGCATCCGCGGCCTGCTTGGGCAAATGGAAGAGGGCGATCGCAAGCTATTGCTGGGCGTCGCCGTCAAACTGGCCCGCAAGAAGTAGCGCCCGACAACGCAACACCGCGTGTTGCGCTCGATCCGCGAGCTAAACGCTGGACCGTCCGCCGGGGGAGGGAACTTCCCGGCGATTTCCAGATCGAGGAATTTTGCATGCACTTCTTTCGCCTGGCTTGCTGATCCAGACAGAGCTTCGGCGCGCGCCGCTCCTAATTTCGCGAGCGGTGCGGACCAGTAACTCCCGGCAATACCCGCGCCCGTGGAGAAGTTCTGAAATATGACGATTGCTGACGGCAGAAGAATCTCGATTTTCATTGAGTTGACCTCGTCGTTTGATTGAGCTTAGAGACGTTTGACGCTTCAGCCGGACGCCTTCTTTTCCTCAGTTCATCCTGAAGCTTGCGTTTGCCGCCCGGTTCCGTTTTGCCCTCTTTTCACAGAACCTCTCACCCAAATGCGTCTCTGCGGGTTAGAATTCTTTCAACAAGTGTTTCCATGACCGTGAAAACCGAGCGTCGAACGCAACTTCGAAAACGCCCGCTGAGCCTCGTCTACGTCGAACTTCCTCCCTCCAACGGCGGGATGATGCGAGACCTCTCGGAGCACGGGTTTTCTCTCCGCGCCATGATTCCTCTTCGGCAATCCGAGAAGGTTCCCTTTTCCTTTGCGCTGGATGCTGCTGCCCGGATTGACGGGGAAGCGATTGTCGTTCGCCTGGAAGACGGCGGTCATGTTGCGGCACTCGAGTTTGCCGGGCTGCCTTCTCACTCCCGCGACCAGATCCGCCGCTGGCTGGATAAATTTGATGAGCCGCTTTCCCCGGACACCTCGCCGGCGCAATCGAAACCCTCGACGCATTCCTCATTAGCTGAGTTGCGCACCCAGATCCGCGCGCCTAATCCACCTCCATCGGCCCCGCCGGCGGAGCAAAGCGTGCAACCGCTACCATCGCAGACGGCAACGGCGCCACCAACGCCGGAGCCTCCACCTCCTCAAGCATCGTCGCCGACTCTGTCAGTTGGCCCAGCAGTTGAAGGCGAGCCATCACCGCCACCTCCGAAGGCAACGGCGTCACCCGAGCCAGAGCCGCCGCCCGCGCACGAGCCTCCGCCACCTCCACCGTCAACGCGGCAGGCAGGGGAACCGCCGTCATTGCCGCCACTCTTGAAGCTTTCCTCCGTCCGCCCGGGGCCGCCGCCCGCAGAAGCTTCCGCGGAACCAATCGTTCCGGTCGTGATTCCAAAACCCGTCACCGAACCGCCGGCCCAAATTCAGGTTCTGCTCCCGAAGAAAGAGACTCCGGCCGCGAGTGTGGAGCAAGTCCCCCGGTCCGTGCCCACCCCGCCCGCTGCTCCGCGACGCGTGCCGCCGCCCGTCCTGGAGCCGCTCTCGTCTTTGGAAGGGGAGACCGACTCGGCATCTCCCGGTTGGATGGATCGCTTCACGCTGGGGCGAGCCATCAGCATCATGTTGTTTCTCACCCTGATGGCAGCTTCTTACGTCTATCATCGTGAACTCGGGCAAGCGCTCATCTGGCTTGGCCAGAGAATCGCAGGCGAGGATTCTCCCGAAATTTCTAAAATCATGCAGCCAGACGTTCCTTCTGTGGCGCACCCGATTCCAGAGCCATCTCCGTCGGCACCTGCCGTTCAACCGCCGCCGGCGAGCACTCCGCCGTCACCATCCTCGACTGAAACAAGAGGGGCAAATCTCCCCCCGGCATCCGAGAAGACGCCGTCTCCGCAACTCAAAGGCGCAGCTCCCGGTTCGCTCGTGCCGCTAACCCAAGTTACTCGCCCTCCGCCTGCCGACAACTCCGCCGAAACCGGGCAGCAGGAGTACCTGCGAGCATTGCAGATACTGCGCGCGCCCAACAGAGCTGCAGAGCTGCCTGAAGCGATTCGTCTGCTTTGGGCAGCGGTGGAAAAAGGGAATACGGGCGCAGAAATCGATCTCGCCGAACTTTTCCGCCAGGGACGGGGAGTGGCAAGAAATTGCGACCAGACGCGGATCTTGCTGTCTGCCGCCGCCCGCAAGGGCAGTGCGGAGGCTCGAAAACGGCTGGAAGCGTTCGAGCGCGAAGGCTGTACCAACTGATTCGTCATATCAGGGCCGCTGACGATTAAAATTTTGTTTCACAGGAATGTTTCGTTGAAATGAACGGAGGACACGAACTGTGTACTGTTCCAAGTGTGGTGCGAATCTCGCTGCAGGCACGGCATTTTGTGGTTCGTGTGGAACGCCAACGGGAACTCCGGCCGCGGCGATTGCCCGAGCGGCTGCTTCACCCGCTTACGTGGGAGGATCATCTCTTGCGCCGTATGCTGACCCCGCGGGCCTAGCCGTTTCCCGCGGTTTTACCTATGCCGGATTCTGGCTTCGAGTGGTCGCTGCCCTGATCGACGGCGTAATAATGAGCATCGCCCTGGGCGTTTTACTGGCGCCGCTATTTATTCTGACCGGCTTTGAAGCGCACATCGATGGAATGGCGCAACGTCACGGCCAGCCGGATCCCGCCTTAGTCGTTGGCCTCATCGGGATTGTCCTTATCTTCGCCGCCGTTTCTGTTTTGATCCAATGGCTTTACCACGCGTATCTCGAAAGCGGCGAGAAGCAGGCCACCTGGGGGAAACAGGCGCTGGGCCTCTACGTCACCGACCTGATGGGAAACCCGATCACCTTTGGCCGCGCTTCCGGCCGCTTCTTTGCGAAGATCGTCACCGGCATGATTCCCCTCGGCATCGGATACATCATGGCGGGCTTCACGGAGCGCAAGCAGGCGCTGCATGACATGATCGCCAGTTGCCTGGTGCTTCGACGTTAAGGAATCTCGGTCTCGGACGTATTTGTGGGCTCGCCCACTCCGGCCGCGGTCGAAGAGTCGGACGACTCTGGAATCGGGCTGGACAGAGAGGTACTAGTAGCACCAGTTGACCGAACCATAGCAAAATCCTCACCTTCTCGCCCCGTTTTCTTGACTTACCCGCCATCTCCACAAATAATGGATAGGCATGAGCGTACGCGCCGGAGGCGCAGCAGACATGTTCCTCGACGTCAAGGATCTTGCCGTCCGCAAACTGCGCATCCGGAAAAGCTACGCCCCGGGGAGCATCGATTACGGCATCAGTGAAGTGAAACAGGCAGAGCCGCTGGAGGTAACCGCCACGGCGGAGCTTCTGGAAGGGCAGATCCGCATCACCGGCGAGCTGGAGACCAAGATCGAAATGGTCTGCGCCCGCTGCCTGGAGCCTGTAATCGAGGAAGTGCACAAGGATTTTGACCTCTTCTATCAGCCGCTTCAGAAGGCCACCAAGCCCGAAGAAGAACGGCTGAAAGATGACGACACCGAAATCGGATTTTTTGAAGGAGAAGGCCTGTTCCTCGCCGATGTACTCAAGGAACAGGTGCTGCTGTCACTGCCGATGAAAGTAATCTGCCAGAGCGATTGCCGCGGTTTGTGCCCCACATGTGGCGCGAATCTCAATCACGAGGAGTGCCGCTGCGAAAGGCACGCCACGGACCCGCGTCTGGCTCCCCTCGCGCGGTTGAAGCAGGACTGGCTCAAGAAACAATAGATTTCCGGGCCGAAAGCCCATAGAATCCGACCTCGTTCGGACTGGCGGAGTGTGTAGCCACGAATGAGGCGAGAACCAGGAGTGATGTAATGCCTAATCCAAAGCGTCGACATTCCAAGGCGCGCAAGAACAAGCGTCGGGCTCACGACCACTTGTTCGCGCCCGCGATGGCCAAGTGTCCGAATTGCCACGAAATGAAGCAGCCCCACCGGGCTTGTCCTCATTGCGGTTATTACAAAGGCCGGCCGGTTCACGACGTCAAGTAACGGTTCAAGTTTCTTGCCAGGCTTTGAACGGGCATGACCGCTGGTGTGTTCTGCCGTTTCGGGCTTGCCGGAGTTGCCGGAAGATAATCCCATGATCACAATTGCTGTCGATGCCATGGGGGGAGACAACGCACCTCGTCCCGAGGTGGAGGGGAGTGTTCGCGCCGCGGAAGAATATGGCGTGCGCATTCTGCTTGTGGGGCAGCCCCAGGTGATCCGTGGTGCTCTGGCGAGTTTCGGCAAACCGTCGCTGCCGATCGATATCGTCCCAGCCACAGAAGTGATCACCATGGACGATCACCCGGCCCAGGCCTTCCGCCGCAAGAAAGACAGCTCTGTCCACGTGGCGGCGCGCCTGGTGAAAGAGGGCAAGGCGGACGCCATCGTGAGCGCTGGGAACACCGGCGCGGTGATGACCACGGCGAGGTTCATCATGGGCACCCTGGAGTCGGTTGATCGCGTGGCGCTGGCCGCGCCGTTTCCGAATGCCAAGGGTGGAGTTTCCGTGCTGCTGGACGTCGGCGCGAATGTCGATTCCAAGCCCGAGCACTTGCTGCAGTTTGGCGTGATGGGCGAAATTTATTACCGTCTCACCTTCGGCAGCCGCAAGCCGCGCGTCGGTTTGCTCTCCGTCGGCGAGGAGGAGATCAAGGGCAACGAGCTCACTCGCGCCGTTTACGATCGCTTCAAGGCATTGCCCGTGCATTTTGTCGGCAACGTGGAAGGCGGCGATCTTTTCTCCGGTAAGGTGGACGTGATCGTCTGCGACGGATTCGTCGGCAACATCGCCCTCAAGATTTGCGAGGGCCTGGCCATGGAGATCATCAAGTATTTGCGGAAGACTTACAAAAGCTCTTTCGCCTCGCAGGTGGGCTATCTGTTTTCGAAAGGCGCGCTGAAGGGCATCAGGCGAACCATGGATTACGCGGAGTACGGCGGCGCGCCGCTCCTCGGGGTCCGCGGCGTCTGCGTGATCGGCCACGGCCGGTCCAACGCCAACGCCGTAAAGAACGCCATTCGCGTCGCCGCGGGGCTTGCCCGCGCGCGGGTGAACGAGAAAATTGAACAAGAGCTCTCCCTGACCCACGCGCAGGTGTGACGTCCGGAGAGAGGAGCAATTATGGGCAAAGTCGCATTCATATTCCCGGGCCAGGCTTCGCAATACTCCGGCATGGGCAAGGAACTTGCCGAGAAATATTCCGCGGCTCGCGCCATTTTCGATGAAGCGGACAAAGCGCTGGGCTTTTCCATTTCCAAGATTTGTTTTGAGGGCACGGAAGAAGAGCTGAAGTCTACAGCGTTGACACAGCCCGCCATTCTTACCGTATCTGTCGCTGCGATGTGGGTGCTTTCCGAAAAACGCATCGGCGCTGATTTTGTCGCCGGCCATAGCCTGGGGGAATATTCCGCTCTTGTTGCCGCTGGTTCGCTGAATTTTTCTGATGCCGTGCGGCTCGTTCACAAGCGCGGCACGTACATGCAGGAGGCTGTCCCAGCCGGAAAGGGAGCGATGGCCGCGATTCTTGGAGTGTCGCCCGCTGTCGTTGCCGATGCCTGCAAGCGCGCCGCGGAGGGCGGGGTTTGCACCGCCGCCAATCTCAACTCGCCCGACCAGACCGTTATTTCGGGCGACGCCGCCGCGGTGAAGCGCGCCATCGAAATTGCTTCGCAGTCGGGAGCGAAGCGCGCCGTCCTGCTTCCCGTTTCCGCGCCGTTCCATTCCTCGCTGATGATGCCCGCGCAGGAAAGGCTGGAAAAGGATTTGCGCGCCACGCAATTTGCTGATCCCCACGTTCCCGTGGTCACCAATGTGGACGCCGACACGATCAAGAAGGGCGACGAAGCCCGCGAGGCGCTGATTCGCCAGGTCACCATGCCCGTGCGCTGGGAAGAGTCCATGCGGATGCTGCTCGACGAGGGCGTGAACACCTTCATCGAAGTCGGGCCGGGCCGCGTGCTCACCGGCATCATGCGCCAGATCGAGCGCTCGGTCACCACGCTGAACGTCGAAGACGAAAAAAGTTTGCAAGCCACGGTGGAACGCATCACCGCGGCCAAATCCGACGCCGCATGACGCCACCGGGGAACGCCGATCTCCAGATCGGCTCGTCCGAGCTGTGCCATGTAGGGGCGGCTTTACGCCGCCTCAGCACTTTCGGAGTGAACTATAGAACGGCCGCAATACAAATTTCCCCGTCCCAAACGGGCGGAAAAAAGGTCAATGCGAATGTTTAGTCTAAAAGACAAAGTAGCCGTCGTCACTGGCGCCTCCCAGGGCATCGGCCGCGACACCGCGCACGCGCTTGCCGAGGCCGGCGCCAAAGTCGCCGTCGCAGCGCGCAACGAAGAAAAACTCGCCGAACTCGTCCAGGAAATCTCCGCCAAAGGCGGCGAAGCCTTCGCGGTAAAAATGGACGTCGCCGATCTCGACCAAATCAAGTCCGGCTTCAAATCCATCCTCGAAAAATTCGGCAAGATCGACATTCTCGTCAACAACGCCGCCATCACCCGCGACGGCCTGGCCATGCGCATGAAGCCCGACGACTGGGACGCCGTCCTCCGCACCAACCTCACCGGCGCGCATCTCTGCATCCAGCAGGTGCTGCCGCCGATGATGAAAGCCCGCGCGGGGCGCATCATCAACATCTCCTCCGTCGTCGCCGAAAGCGGCAACGCCGGCCAGGCCAATTACGTTGCCTCGAAAGCCGGCCTCATCGGCCTTACCAAGGCCATCGCCATCGAAATCGCGTCGCGCAATATCACCGTCAACGCCGTGGCTCCGGGTTTTGTCGAGTCGCCCATGACCGCCGTCCTTCCCGACAAAGTGAAAGAAGAATTGAAAGTACGCATTCCGCTCGGTCGCATGGGAACCGGCAGGGACGTCGCGGCCTCCATCGTATTTCTCGCCAGCGACGAAGCCGCTTACATCACCGGCCACGTCCTCGACGTCAACGGCGGCATGTATTTGGCGTGAGGAGAGCTATTAGCCATAAGCCGTAAGCAGGTTGTGCCAGAGGCTCTTGGCTTATGGTAATGATTTTAGACCTGGTATCGAGGTCATGAAGTTCAAATACAAGTCGGGCGAGGAGATTAAGAAAGGTGACCGTGTGTTATTTCACGGCGAACCTGGCGGAGTAGAGTTCGTCGTGGAAGAACGCAGCGGTGACCCTGCGATGGACTGGTACATTGAGGAGTTCGGTGGAGGAGTGATGGTCAGAGAACTCGGAGCAGCCAATCCAACCTTCCTCCACCAACCGGAATATACGGAAGACTTGGAGTTTGTTTCCAGAGGCCAACTTTAAATGTCTAGGAGCTCTTGGCTAACGGCTGCCAGCTTATGGCTTACGGCTTGCGAAAAGTTGACCTTGCTGCGCAGGGTAAGTAGACTGGCAAGGTTACCTAGGGCAGCCTAAACGACATGGTAGACGGCCTTACGGCTCGAAGTGGTGCAGTGCAATACGAAATACGACAGAGCGACATCAGGTCGCGGAGGAATGGGAATGGCCAGCGTGGAAGAACGCGTAAAGCAGATTATCGTCGAGCAGCTTGGTGTGGATGAAGCCGAAGTCACGCCCACCGCGTCCTTCGTGGACGATCTCGGCGCGGACTCGCTCGACCAGGTCGAATTGGTCATGGCTTTCGAAGAAGCCTTCGGCATCGAAGTGCCCGACGAAGACGCCGAAAAGATGACCACGGTCAAGGACGCTATCGAATACATCGATAAGCATTCGAAGGGCAAGTAGGTCGCACATTAAACCCCGATTGAAGGAGCAAGAGAGTTGACCCGCCGGGTTGTCGTTACGGGAGTTGGATTGGTCTGCGCGCTGGGTGTGGGCACCGAGGAAAGCTGGAAAAACCTCGTTGCCGGCAAGAGCGGCGTTGGCATGATCACGCATTTTGATACCACGGGATTCGACTGCAAGATCGCGGGCGAAGTCAAAAACTTCGACCCCTTCCAGTGGATCGAGAAAAAAGAACTGAAGAAAATGGGGCGGTTCATCCAGGTAGCCCTGGCCGGCGCGGATTTCGCCGTTAAAATGGCCAACTGGAAGCCGGAAGATTCCGACCTTGATGAAGTGGGCGTGTACGTCGCGTCCGGCATCGGCGGGTTCGACATCATCGAGCGCGAGCACATCAAGCTGATGCAGGGCGGGCCCGGAAAAATATCTCCCTTCTTTATTCCTTCGGCCATCGTCAATCTTGCTTCGGGGCACATTTCGATTCGTTATGGCGCGCGTGGACCGAATTCCGCTACTGCCACGGCGTGTTCTGCTTCGGCCCATGCCATCGGCGATTCGTTTAAGATTATCGAGCGCGGCGCGGCTGAAGTGATGATCTGCGGTGGCACGGAAGCTACCATCACTCCCATGGGAATCGGCGGCTTTGCTTCCATGCGCGCGCTTTCCACGCGCAATGACGCGCCGGAAAAGGCCAGCCGCCCGTTTGACGCGGATCGCGATGGTTTCGTTGTGGGGGAAGGCGCGGGCATCCTGATCCTGGAATCTCTGGAGCACGCACAGAAGCGCAACGCTCCGATCCTTGCGGAAATTGTCGGCTACGGCATGAGCGGCGACGCATATCACATCACGCAGCCTGCGGAAAATGGCGATGGCGCCTTCCGCGTGATGCGCGCTGCGCTGAAAGATGCGAAGCTTTCGCCCGACGATATCGGCTACGTGAACGCGCACGGCACGTCCACGCCTCTTGGGGACGCCATCGAGACCACGGCGATGAAGCGGCTGTTCGGCGAGCGCGCCATTAACAAGAAACTGCCGGTCAGCTCGACCAAGTCCATGACCGGGCATCTGCTTGGCGGCGCCGGCGGTTTGGAAGGCGGCATCTGCGTTTTGGCGTTGCGCGATCAGATTCTGCCGCCGACGATCAACCAGGAAAAGCCGGATCCGCACTGCGATCTCGACTACGTTCCCAACGCTGCGCGCAAAGCCACTGTGGATTACGCGCTTTCTAATTCCTTCGGTTTTGGCGGCACCAACGCCGCCCTGATTTTCAAGCGCTGGGCCGGGAAGTAGCCTTCCCTCCTTCGCTCCCTGCGCCAGACTCAATAAGCCTTTGTAGCGGCCGCCTTCCCAGGCGGGCGCTTTTAGGATCGGAAGGAACGCATGAACATCCTCGTCTGTATCAAACAGGTTCCCGCGAAAGATGCGCCGCTGGCCATCGCCGGCAATTGGATCAAGGAATCGGACATCGGTTTCGAAATGAACGAGCCGGACTCCTACGCGCTGGAAGAGGCGTTGCGCCTGAAGGAAAAGCATGGCGGCGAAGTGATTGCGCTTTCCCTCGGGCCCGAACGCGTGAAGCAGACCATCAAGGAAGCGCTCGCCAAGGGTGCCGATCGCGGCATCCACATCGCGGACGATAATTTTGCGCAACTCGATCCGCTCGGCACCGCAAGGGTGATTGCCGCGGCCATCGCCAAGGAAAAAATCGATCTCGTCCTCACCGGGTTGCAGAGTGAAGATCACGGGTTCGGCCAGACGGGCGTGCTGCTGGCGGCGCTGCTGAATCTGCCGCACGCCACGCTGATCATGCAGATTGACGTGCAAGACGCCAAGTTGAAGCTCAAGCGTGAACTCGAAGCCGGGTGGTTCCAACATATCGAGTGCCCGCTTCCAGCCGTGCTTACCATCCAGTCGGGCATCAACAAGGTCCGCTACGCTACGCTGAAGGGCATTATGGCGGCGAAGAAAAAAGAGATCGTCGCGCTCACTCGGGAATCGCTTGGCGTCACGGTCGAACTCACACAGAAAATCGAAAAAATCTACGTCCCCACCAAAACCAAGAAAACGGAATTCCTCACCGGCACTCCAAAAGAAGCCGCGGCCAAGCTGGTCGAAAAACTCAAGTTTGAAGCGCGGGTGATCTGACCATGAAAATTCTCGTCATTGCGGAACAGCGCCAGGGGAAGTGGAACAACGCCAGTTTTGAAACCCTTGTAGCCGCCCAGCAGATCGCCGCGGCCTCTTCAGCCACCGTCAGCGCGGCTGTAGTCGGCAAAGGCGTTGCTGCACTTGCAGGCGAACTCACTGCAAAAAACGTCGCCGAAGTTCTCCTCGTCGAGCACGACCTGCTCGATGCCTACACTCCCGACGGCTACTGCATTGCGCTGAAACAAGTCGTCGAATCCGCCAAGCCCGATCTCGTTCTTTTTCCCCACACCTATCAGGTCCGCGACTTCGCTCCGAAACTCGCAGCCATGCTCGGTAAGGGAATGATCGGCGATTGCGTCGGGTTTCGCAGCGAGGGCGGCAAACTGGTCTTCGTGCGCCAGATGTTTCAGGGCAAGACCGCCGCAGACGTTACATTCACCGGCGCCGCACCGTGGTTCGTTTCGTTTCAGTCGGGCGCCTTCCGTGCTGATCAACTCGCTGCTCATCCAGGTGGCAAGGCCCCCGTCAACGCGGTAAGCGTGAATGTGAACGCGGCCGATATTCGCACCAAGCCGCTCGAACTATTCAAAGAAGCCAAATCTGCCGTAGACCTCACCCAAGCTCCGCTGATTGTTTCGATCGGCCGCGGCATCAAAGCCCCAGAAAATATCGCGCAGGCTGAAGCGCTTGCCAAAGCCATGGGCGCGGAACTGGCTGCCTCGCGCCCCATCTGCGACGAAGGCTGGCTGCCGATGGAGCGCCAGATCGGCAGCTCCGGGCAGACCGTTGCACCCAAGCTTTATCTCGCACTCGGCATTAGCGGCGCGATCCAGCACGTCGTCGGGATGAAGGGCGCGCGCACCATCGTCGCTGTCAACAAGGACCAGAACGCGCCCATCTTCGAGATCGCCGACTATGGCATCGTCGCCGACATTTTCGAAATCATGCCCGCGCTCACAGAAGAACTGCAAAAAGCGAAGGGCTAGCGCTTCCACCCTTTTATCTCCCGTTTAGGTTTGCCTCATTACTGTGTCAACCTAGAGGAGAGCGTGTGTCTGCTCTCATTCAGTGACCGCCCGCGCATTTCACCGCGAGCGTATCGCCGACGGGCCCAAATGAACCGTGCAGCTTCCAACCCGGCAGCTCAAGTATGCTCTGCGAGTCGCGCGTTCCTTCTACTGCTCATCTTTAGCATTCTGCCCACCGCGCTCTTCGCTCAGGCGGCGCAATCCACTCCTCCCTCCCATACGCTCTCTGGCACGGTTCTGGATCCCTCTTCCGCTGCCGTGGCGGACGCCCAGATCGTGCTCCTAACCTCTAACGGCAGCCTTCGGGCCTCTGCGACCACGGACCGCTCCGGCTACTTTTTCTTCGATGATTTGCCCAAGGGGAAATATCGCCTGCGCATCCACGCTGCCGGGTTCAAAGATACGCTCGTCGATGTCACTGTCAGCGCAAAGCCGCTCAGCCCTTTGCGCATCACGTTGAGCATCTCCGCTGTCAACGAAGTGGTCAGCGTTACGGCAGATGAAAATATTCCGCAGACATCGTCCGACCCCTCGGAAAATCTCAACGCCAACAATGTCACCCGCGACGCCCTCGATCGCGTCCCGGTATTCGATCTCGATTACATCACGCTGCTTTCCAGATTTCTCAGCGACGACGCCATCGCGACCAGCGGTGTTTCTCTCGTCGTCAACGGCATTGAGGCCAACGGCCCGGGCGTCTCCACTTCCGCCGTGCAGGAAGTGAAAATCAATCAGAATCCCTATTCCGCGCGATTCGCCAGGCCGGGCCGAGCGCGCTTGGAAATCACCACCAAGGCCGGAACGCCCGCATATCACGGCACCGTAAATTTCCTGACACGCAATTCAATTTTTGACGCCAGCAACGTGTTTTCCACCACCAAACCGTCCGAGAGCCGCTACATGGAAGAAGGGTCTTTAACAGGGCCGCTGGGCCGCGACAAGCGAAATACATTTCTTCTCTCGCTGGAGCAGGACAACGACAATCTTCAGGCCGTTGTCCACACTTTCGGCTCACCCATTCCCCCAACAGCCAATGGAGTCGATGAAAATGTGCCCGCTCCGCAGCACCACTTCTTCGGTTCTTTCCGCGCGTTCCACGATTTCGCAAACGGCGATCAGGTTTGGGTGGGATATTCCTATGAAGAGGAGAAAAACAGGAATCAAGGTGTCGGCGGCATTGTGCTTCCGGAAGCCGGTTACACTACCGCCTTCACCGAGCATGAAGTTAATGTCAGCTACCGCCGCATTTTTTCTTCGCAGTGGGTGAACCAGCTCCGTTTTTTGGTCGGCCACAACGATGAGCCCACCACCAGCAACGTGGCCGCTCCGCAAATCGTCGTGCAGGGTTATTTCACGGGAGGCGGCGCGCAGGCCGATCTCCACCGCACGGAAGCTCATTTTGATGGCACTGACTTTGTGACTTACACCAGCGGCCGTCACATGCTGGTATTTGGGGTGGATATTCCCGACCTCAGCCGGCGTGGCAGCGACGATTTTACCTACCAACAAGGCGCATACACCTTCGCCACGCTCACTGGGTTCGATGCAAAACAGCCCGCGGGCTTTCGCATTCAGACCGGCAATGGGCACATTGTGTTCTGGGAACGCATCGTTTCGGGATTCATCGAAGACAGCGTGCGCCTTAAGCCGAATTTTTCGGTCACCCTCGGGGTGCGCTACTATTTTCAAAATTATTTCAACGACGATCCCAACAATTTTGCGCCCAGGTTTGCGTTTGCGTGGGCGCCCAGGCCCAAGGGCAAAATCGTTTTCCGCGGCGGCGCCGGAGTTTTCTATGACCGTTCCGGTAATCGCGCCATCGCCGATTTGATGCACTACGACGGGAAAACGCTTCTCCGCCAGATTCTTACGCCACCGCAGGGTGAATTTCTTCCTTTCCCGGTCACCCCGGCGGACCTTGCCGGCGTTCCCACCAGCCTGGTGCAGCTTGATCCGCGTGTTAGAATCCCGCAAATTGTTCAATACAGCCTTGGTGTTGAACGGCAGATCACGGCGAAGAGCACGCTCAGCGCCACCTACGTTGGCACGCGCGGTATTGATTTGTTCGTGTCGCGCGACGTCAACGCGCCGCTCGCGCCGGATTACCTCGCGCGGCCCAATCCAGCCTTCGGCCAAATACGGCAGATCGAGTCGGAGGGCTATCAGAAGGGCAATTCACTCGAGGTTACGTTCCGCGGCAAGCCCTCCAAATATTTTGCCGGCCAGGCGCAATACATTCTTGGCAAGTCCTATAACAACACCGGCGGCATCACGTATTTCCCCGGCAACAGCAATTTCCCGAATCTTGACTGGGCCCGCTCCGACAATGACCGCCGCAATAAGTTTGATTTGCTTGGGACGTTCGAGCCTTCAAGTCTCTTCAGTCTGGGTGTCGCTCTCCAGGCGTACTCCGGTAAACCCGTCAACGTAACCACCGGACAAGATTTGAATGGCGACGGCGTTTTCAACGACCGGCCAGATGGGGGCCTGGCGCCGCGCAATTCGCTGCACGGCCCGGGACTTGTGAATCTCGACGTAAACGTTGCGCACGATTTTCACTTCAAGAAAGAAAAGAAAGACGGGCCCGTTCTTACCGCCGCGCTGAACGTTTTCAACGTCCTCAATCACCCGAACTATGTCACGTTCATTGGCGTCGCCGGCCCGAACCTCGGTTTCCCCAGCGCGGCCTACCCGGGCCGTCGCTTCCAGTTAAATCTCGAATGCAAATTTTAGTCTCGCCCATTGTGGACTGACCGATGTAGGGCCCGCCTTCCGAGGCGGGCCGCTTTTCGCTAATACCAACAGAAATCCGTTGGCGCTTTTTTTCTTCACGATTAGAATCGACCCGCCTCCATCTCGCGCGAAAGGTCGCCTCCGATGAAACTCTGGTTCGGCATCGCACCCGCAACTTTGTTTTTTGCTCTTTTCTCAGCCCAGGAAAGCACCGCGCCTGTTCCTGTTGAACAGGAGCCGCATCACCATCTGCTTCTGAAAAACGAAAGCTTGATGGTTCTGCGAGTCACTCTCCAGCCTGGCGAATGGAGCCAGTACCACATCCATTCCGTGGACGACGTTGCCGTTTGGATTGGCCACTGCAGCGCTTCTCAGCAGCTCCTGAACCAGCCGGAGAGCGCTCCGGTCGAGCAGATACCCGGCAACATCTCGCTGCGTACCCTGCGCGAAACACCGCTCACGCACCGGGTACACAACTTGGGGCCAGGTCTCTTCGACGTGTTGGATGTGGAACTTCTCCAGCGGCCGGAGCATCCTTCGACAGGAGCCGCCGGGCCGGTGGCGGGCGAAAATCCCAGCGCCCGCGTCTACAAATGGAAAATCGTGCCGGGAGGGGTCACTCCGATGCACACGCACGACCGGCCTTACCTGATTATCGCCGCTACAGGATTCGATTTGAAAATGACCGCGCCCGACGGGCAATCCACCACACACGAAATCAAGGCTGGCGATTTTCACTGGGTACCAACGAAGGTCACGCACACGCTAGCAAACTCCGGAACCAGCGAAGGCCAGGTCGTTGAAATTGAACTGAAGTAAAAACTGGTTGAGCGCCATTGCAGAAGTCGCCAACGGGGCCGGGCCGATTTTCTGCAGTTACCGAATTACGAATCCTTTTCCGCCTTCGCCAGCCATTTATCCAGCAAGGGTAAATGCTTCGGGTCCATATCCACGAACGCAAGTCCGGCGCCGCGATTCATCTGCGAGTAGACAACGCAGGCCTTGGTTTCAATCATGACGGTTTCTTCCGTCCAGATCTTCACGCGAACCACTGTATGCATGGGAAACGGGTTCATCATGTCCAGGTAGCAGCCGTTGCGGCTTAATTCGCTGACGCGGGTCGCGATTCGCACTTCGGATCTCTCTTCCAGCAATTCCGCGCTAGCAAAGAACATGTAGCGTGGCGTGCGGCGGCGTTCGCGTTCCATCATTCCTCCCAAGCTTCCTGGCCTGATCCCGTCCTGATCGATTGCTGTTAGTCTCTATCTTCTCGCGCTTTTCCCTCAATTGCTCGCCTACTTGCCCTTTGCGGCACTAGGGTTTGTTTGCGCCGGCTTCTCCTAGCCAGCCGCCCTCCCTCACACTCCGTTGCCGTCGATTGCTTTATACTGGCATAGACAACACGGGGAGCAGCTCATGATGAAAAACGATACCGAAACTGGTGCAGGCCGCGTCCGGCCGATTCTGATCGCTCTGATCCTTCTTCTCGGCGCGTATTGGGTTGGGGCGCGCTACGGTCCCCGCCAGGCGAGGGAAGTAGAAGCTCGCCGCTCTGGCGACACTCAGCCGGGGCTCAATCTGAAAAACGCCTCCGAGCGCCCGGAATCGCTCACCGAAGACGAATCCATCAACGTCCGCATTTACCGCCAGGCTTCTCCGGCGGTTGCCAATGTCCTCACCAAAGCGACCGAGTACGACTTCTTCATGGACCCGGTCCCGGTGGAAGGGGCGGGCTCCGGCTTCCTGATCGATCCCCGCGGCTACATTCTCACCAATTATCACGTTGTGGCCGGAGCGCAAAGTATCGAAGTAATTCTTGGAGACAAGAGCCGCTACCCCGCGAAATTCGTGGGCGCCGACCAGCGCAACGACGTCGCCCTGGTAAAGATTGACCCCAAAGGGAAGCATCTGGCTTCTTTGGCGCTCGGCGATTCCTCCGCGCTGCAGGTCGGGCAGAAAGTTTTGGCCATCGGCAATCCATTTGGTTTTCAGTCCACACTCACTACCGGCGTCGTCAGCGCGCTGGGCCGTACCGTGCAGACCAGCCAGAGCACGTTCATTGACGACGCGATTCAGACCGACGCTTCCATCAACCGCGGGAATTCCGGCGGCCCGCTGATCAACACTCACGGCGATGTAATCGGGATCAACTCCGCAATCTACACGCCTTCCGGCACGGCGGCTGGAATCGGTTTCGCGATTCCCATCAACACGGCAAAGCTCATTGCCAATGACCTCATCACCGAAGGAAAAGTCCGACGCGCGTATCTCGGCGTGAGCACATTGGAATTGACGGCGTGGCTGGCCGAAGCGCTGGATTTGCCCGTGCAGGAAGGATTGCTTGTGGAACAGGCCACGAAGGGCGGCCCGGCTGCTGCCGCGGGGATTCACGGCGGAGACCGCACGGTGCAATCCGGCATGCGCCGCCTGACGATCGGCGGCGACGTGATTGTGGGCATCGACGGCCAGAAAGTCGCCAACCAGTTCGATATGAATGTTCTGCTGAACCGCAAGCGGCCGGGCGACTCGGTTACCGTCACGGTCTATCGCGGTGCGAAGAAGGTCGACGTCCCAGTCAAATTGGGCGAACGCGACGGCAATTAGACAGGTTTTGCGAATTCTTGGGGTGAGTCTCGAAACGGGGAATTGCGTCAGCTTTTGAACTCTGCGCGATACTTTTCTCTCTGCGCTTCCGAAAACGAAAACCAGCCCTCGGCAATATCTCGCACCCGCTCCAGTTCTTTCTGCATCTCCTGGTGTTTCGTTTCAATCATTGCGGTGTCCGCATCTTGCGGCACATGAATCGGCCTTCCCCCAATCAAGACTGCGCGCGCGAAGAGTCCCGGCAACAGGAAGTGGTCCCACGTTTTTTCAATCGTTTTTCCGCGGTCCACGCCGATGTGAAATACCATGATCGGCGCGCCCGTCATCCGCGCCAGCAGCACGGGACCAACCTTCGCGACAAAGCGCGGCCCGCGCGGGCCATCGATCGTAAACGCGCAGTCGTACCCCTCGGCGATGCGCTGGGCCATCACTTGCAATCCGCGCAATCCGCCGCGCGAAGAGCTGCCCTGGGCCGTCCCGAATCCCAGCCACTCGATCACTTTCCGCGTCCACTGGCCGTCGAACGCCGTGGTATTCATCACCACGATCTCCCGGTCGCGTGCGTACCAAACGATGGGCACGATCACGCGGTGCCAGAACGCCCAGATGCACGGTTCTTTTTTCGCAAGAAACTCGTCCACGATGGCGCGCCCATCTTTTTCAAAGCGCAGCGTCGGGCCCAGCAGGCGAATTACGCTGTACACCAGCCCCGCAATCAGTGGAATCTGGATGCGCCGGCTCCACGGCAAATCTGGCAGGCGCGTGTCGTAATGCGCGCTGACCGCCGCCTCGGGCTCCTGCTCTTGTATGTCGCGGTTTTCCATCTTCCTATAGTATATAGAGTGCCCCCGTTCCACCGCCCCGATGGAGAGCGAAACAGTTGACCAGCACGGCCCATGACAGAACCTCGCGTGGCAGAGCTATCCCTCTGGCCGGCGCTATCCTGTTCGCCGCCTTCTTTGCGGCACCTGGAGTGTGCGCTGACAATCGTCCGGGCGATGCGATCGGTGTTATCGAGGGCGAAGCCATTTCCGTTGATGGCCCGATGACTGTGGAAGTGGTCCGCGGCCAGGTGAAAACGGTTTTGCGAAGCGGCAGCGATGTCCATGTGAAGGCCGGGCAGGCGCGCATTGATCTCGTCGATGGCGGGCAGATCATGATTTGCGGCCCGGCGCATTTTTCCGTGCTGAAGGCTGGCGGCGCGATCACCCTGGCGCTTGATACCGGCACGATTCACGCGATTGTCGGCGCTGAAGTTTCACTGAATATCTACACCCCTCAAATCCAGGCGCATCCGATTTCAATTGGCAATGGTGCTGAAGACGTGCTCGTTGGACTCGACAGCGCGGGCGCCATGTGCATCCGGGCAAACAAGGGAGCCGTCCGCGTCGAGCAGCAATTGACCGGGCAAAGTGTGCTGGTACCACAGAGCGGCGACGTCTCATTGACCAACGGGCAGATCGAAAGCTTGCGCTCTGCCGCGGGACACTGTGTTTGCACGATGCAAAGCGTCATCAAGCCGATGGTTCCGCAAGTCGAAGTGAGCCAGCTTGCCACGACGGAAGAAATCAAGAAAAAGGCCGCGGAGCCCAAATTGCCGCCCACGCAGGAAACTGCCCCGCAGGTGGGGCAGCCAGAGGAACCGGTGTATCAGGTCTTCATGCCGCCGTTGCGTTACGACGCCAAATCCAAGGTGCAGGCCGAGTTCGATCCGAACCTCATTATCCTGGTTCGTCGCGTTCGTGTGCGTCCCACGCTGATCTTTCAAGGCCGGGTTGACGGTGATCCGGTTGTGGCCCGTGCTGCAGGCCCGGCGCCGCCTCTTAATTCGCCTCCGAAGCCGCAGAAACCTGTCGAGGCCTCCACTTGGACCCGGGTGAAAACTTATTTCCACAAACTGTGGTCGCCCTCAACCTGACGAAGATATTTGCAAGCGCAGGCTATACATCCCTGAATACGTAACTCATTCTCTATTGAGCCACCCGGGGAACTGTGTCGCTGGAATCTGGTGCCGGGCTCCAGTACTTCCGTTAGTGTATTTCCCCAGGTTTTCACGGATAATTTTGCAGGTCCCAGTTCTGGAGTGTGCTCGAGCGAAATGGAAAAATTGAACCGGTCCTTCATCCAGCATTATTTTGCCTTCTTCTTATTTCTTTTCATCAATTCTTTGCTCCTATATGGCTGCAACTCGTCCTCTTCTGGCAGCACGAATCCCGGCCCGCTCGCCATTTCAACCAGTTCCTTGCCCAGTGGGCAGCTTGGTGCGGCGTACAGCGCGACGCTTGTTGCGACCGGCGGGACGCCTCCGTTGAATTGGACTACCACCAGTGGCACATTGCCTGCCGGGCTTAAGTTGAACGCTTCGACAGGCGCGATCACGGGAACGCCCACGGCAACCGCGAACAATCTGGCTTTGACGTTTCAAGTGCAGGATTCGGGCAGTCCCCAGCAATCCAAAAGTGTCAACCTGACGCTTACGATTGCACCAGCGGCCCTGACAATTTCGACGACCTCCTTGCCGAGCGGTCAGGTTGGTGTGGCATACAGCACGACACTTGTTGCGAGTGGGGGAACCACTCCCTACACCTGGACGTTGACCAGCGGTACCTTGCCGGCAAATTTACAATTGAATGCCGCGACGGGGGCCATCGCTGGGACGCCAACCGTTTCGGTAGCAAGCACTCCGCTGACGTTTCAAGTGAAGGATTCGAGCAGCCCCATCCAGTCCAAGACTGTTAACTTGGCGCTTGCGGTTGCGCCTGTAACGCTCGCGATTTCGACCAACTCCGTACCCAACGGGCAGGTTGGCGTAGCGTATAGCACGACGCTGGTTGCAAGTGGGGGAACCACTCCCTACACCTGGACCCTTACTAGTGGCGCATTGCCGGCAAATTTGAAGCTGAACGCCGCGACCGGAGCCATCACCGGCACACCAACCGTCTCCGTCACAAGCACCCCACTGACGTTTCAGGTGAAAGATGCGGGTAGCCCGCAGCAATCGAAGACCGTCAATCTGACGCTTACGATTACACCTGCGACCTTGGCAATTTCGACCAGTTCCGTGCCCAACGGGCAGGTTGGCGTAGCGTATAGCACGACACTGGTTGCAAGTGGGGGAACCACTCCCTACACCTGGACCCTTACTAGTGGCGCCTTACCGGCAAATTTGAAGCTGAACGCCGCGACCGGAGCTATCACCGGTACACCAACCGTCTCCGTCACAAGCACCCCACTGACGTTTCAGGTGAAAGATGCGGGTAGCCCGCAGCAATCGAAGACCGTCAATCTGACGCTTACGATTACACCTGCGACCTTGGCAATTTCGACGAGTTCCATACCCAACGGGCAGGTTGGCGTGGCGTATAGCACGACGCTGGTTGCGTCGGGGGGAACCACCCCATACAGCTGGACGTTGTCCAGCGGTACCTTGCCGGCAAATTTGCAATTGAACGCTGCGACCGGAGCCATCACCGGCACGCCAACCGTTTCTGTCACCAGCAGTCCGCTGACGTTTCAAGTGAAAGATGCAGGCAGCCCGCAGCAATCGAAGTCGGTCAACTTGTCGCTTACAATTATCTCGGCCGGCAGCGTCACGGTCTCGCTTTCTCCAAAGCGCGGCGGCTTGGCCATCACCCAGTCAATCCCACTCACCGCCACAACTAATGATCCGCTTGGCGTGACGTGGTCCGCCACCGCCGGCAGTTTCAGCGCCCAAGCCGCGACAACGGCGACCTATGTTGCGCCGTCCTCCGCCGGAACGGTTACTGTCACAGCTACGAGTGCGACGGATGGCACCACGAGCGCCTCCGCAACATTCGGTGTCACCGATCTTGCGGGCGTGCTGACGTATCACAACGATCTGGCACGGGATGGAGTGAATATCCAGGAACACGCGCTCACCACCGCGAACGTTAAGACAGCTACGTTTGGGAAACTTTTCGCGTGCACCATTGATTCGCCTGCTTATGCGCAGCCTCTGTGGGTTCCAAACCTAAATATCGGTGGCGGCAAACACAACGTGGTGTTCGTGGCGACTTCACGCAACACGGTTTACGCATTCGATGGGGACGCCAATCCTTGCGTGAAGTATTGGAGCGTCTCGCTGATGAACGCTGGAGAAATCTATCTGAACAATGGCGATGTGAGCAGTGACGATATCTTTTCCGATATCGGGATCGTAGGAACACCGGTGATCGACGCCGCGACCAGCACGCTCTACGTGGTCAGCAAGAGTAAAACGAACGGCACGTCTTGCACGCCGGATGCTTCCTGCTTTCAGCGCTTGCACGCGCTGAGTCTCGTCGATGGAAGCGAAAAAGTCAGCCCGGCAAATATCACCTCCGCAATCAGTGTTCCGGGAACGGGCGACGGCTCTTCCGGAGGAAATGTGCCCTTCAGCACTCTTCGGGAAAATCAGCGGCCCGGCCTGGTGCTATTGAACGGCGTTGTGTACGTGGCCTGGGCCTCGCACGGAGATAACACGCCGTATCACGGCTGGGTGATCGGGTTTGATAAAACAAGTCTCTCGCGTGTGGCCACGTTTAACGCCAACCCGAACGGCAGCGACGCGGGCATCTGGATGGGTGGCGGCGCGCCCGCGGCGGACTCCGCCGGAAATCTATACTTCCTCACCGGCAACGGAACATTTGACGCAAACACCGGTGGCTCGGATTACGGCGACAGCACTGTAAAGCTCAGCACTTCAGGCGGACTATCCGTGGCGGATTATTTCACCCCTATGGATCAGGCAAACCTTAGCTCCGCCGACAGGGATCATGGCTCGGGAGGCGCCGCAATCCTGATGGATCCATCTGCGGGCCCTGTGGCCCATTTGCTGATTGGCGGGGGCAAGTCTGGCGTATTGTATTTGCTCAACCGCGACAGTATGGGTGGATTTAATTCTTCCTCTAACAACGTTGTGCAATCGCTCGTTGTCAGCAACAACGAGATTTTGGCCACGGCTGCGATCTGGAATAACTCCCTCTACATCGCTGCGGCCAGTACTCCGATGCAACAGTTTCCCTTTAATTTGACCACCGGGCAGTTCGGCAGCGCTTCGCATTCTTCGTCAAACTCGTTCGGTGGCAAAGGCGCGACACCTTCGGTCTCGGCATCGAGCGCTTCTGCCAACGGAATCGTCTGGGCCCTCGACAGCAGCGCTTACGGAACCCCCTGCTGTGCCAATGGGCCTGCGGTGCTTCACGCATACGACGCGGCAAATTTAGGAACGGAATTGTGGAACAGCACGCAAGGAACGGGAAATGCGGCGGGTAACGCGGTGAAGTTTACGGTTCCCACCGTTGCCAACGGCAAGGTTTATGTGGGAACCCGAGGCGAGCTTTCCGTGTATGGTTTGTTGCCGAATTAAATCAGAGGCGCCGAACGGCGATCACATGCCTTCGTAGTTGGGGCCGCCGCCGCCCTCGGGCACAACCCAATCGATGATCTGGTAGGGATCGGCGATGTCGCAGGTTTTGCAGTGGACACAGTTGGCGGCGTTGATCTTCAGCTTTTGGCCGCTGCCTTCCTTCACCATTTCATAGACAGCCGCCGGGCAAAAATACTGGCAGGGATTGCCGAACTCCTCCACGCAGCGAGTGGAACAAATGTTCAGATCCTGGACTTTCAGGTGGCACGGCTGGTCTTCGTCGTGGCGCGTGCCGGAATGGTAGACGTCCGTCAGGCGATCGAAGGTCAGTTTGCCGTCGCCCTTGAAACGCTCCGGCGCTGGCCGGCCAAAGATCGGTTTGTACGCTTCGTGGGCGGCGTGTGCGTGGATGGGATCGATAATCCCGGCGCCGCCGGTAAGTTCCTGCAACCCGGAATAGAAAAAGCCGTCGAGCAAGCCGTTGCGGAAGGACTGATGAAAATTGCGTACTTTCCAGAGCTCGTCTTTAATGTAACTCTTGTCGATTTTTTCTTTGTAGAGCTTCAGCGTGTTTGCGGAGTAGTCGCCCTTCTTCACCGCCTCGAACGTCGTCTCGGCGGCCAGCATTCCGCTCTTCATCGCCAGGTGTACGCCTTTCAGCCGCTGCGAATCCAGAAAACTGCCCGAGTCGCCGACGATCAAGCCGCCATCAAAATAATTTTGCGGCATCGCGTACCATCCTCCGTAGGGTAGCGATTTCGCCCCGTAGCGTACCAGCTTGCCTCCCTCCAGAATGTTGCGCACGTGAGGATGCGTCTTCCACGTCTGGAACGCCGCGTGGGGATCGAAGCGCGAGTTTTCGTACTCCAGCGCGATGACCAGGCCAATGGAAACGCGGTTGTTGGTGAGCCCGTAAATCCAGCCTCCGCCGTACATTTTGGTGGAAACCGGCCAGCCCAGCGTGTGCGCCACGTAGCCGGGCTGCAGCTTCCCGGGCTGGATGTCCCACAGTTCCTTGATGCCGATGCCGTAGCTCTGCGGGTTGATATTGTCGAGATTCTTTTTGGCGACGAGTTGCTTGGTGAGCGAGCCGCGCGTGCCTTCGGCGAGCACCGTCACTTTGGCGTGAAGTTCGTAGCCCGGTGTAAAGTTGGCTTTGGGCTTGCCATTCTTGTCGAGGCCTTTGTCTTCGGTGATGACGCCGGCGATGCCCTCGCCTTCGTAAATCAGCTCGGCACCGCCGAATTCCTTGAACAGGTTCACGCCCGCCGATTCCACCAGCCCACCCATCCACTTCACCAGTTTGCTGAGCGAAATCACAAAGTTGCCCGCGTTATTGAATGGAGGCGGCGTAATGGGCAGGCGATAGGAAGATTTTTCCGTGAACACCAGCGCGGCGGAATCGGTGACCGGCGTATCCAGCGGCGCGGATTTCTGAAAGTCGGGAACCAGTTCCGCCAGCGCCTTCGGATTCATGATTGCGCCGGAAAGCTGGTGCGCGCCGATCTCGCGGCCCTTTTCGAGAACGTAAATATTCTCTGCGGAAAGTTCCGGCTTGGCACCGCTGGCGTTGTGCTGCTTGATCAGATTCGCAAGATGCAGCGCGCAGGCAAGACCTGCGGGTCCCGCCCCGACGATCAGGACGTCCGCTTCCAGTTGTTCGCGTTGAATGGGCATGGGGGTATTTTACCAAACCGTTGTTTGGTTCAAAGCCGGAATCTGGGAGAGAGCGAAAAGCCGGTTATGTGACCACCGACCTAAAGGTCGGCCACTACAACGGCTTGAACGATTAGAATCCCGGGGCGCCGGACGATGCGGGGCGCATTTCCGGCGCGTTTACGCCGAAGCGCAAGTGCGCGAACCACGACTGGCTGAGCGACATGAAACCTGTGTAGAGGTAGCCCCACACAAACAGAAGCAAGAACGGGACCGTGGCGTAATTTTCGTTGAGGATGGCGTAGACGACCGTGAGCGCGAAGTAGAGCCCGAGGGCGACTTCGAAATAGGGCATCCAGCCGGCCTTGTTTTTGTATTTTTTGGCGGCGAACGTGCCGGATTTGCCTTCAATCTTGAATTTCGGCGTGCGCGCAAAGTCTGATTTCTTGCCGACGATGGCTTCGAGCACTGCTTGTGCGTTGCGGACACTGATGCCGATTCCCGTGGCCATCACGAACGGCATATACAGAAATGTCGTCAGCCAGGTCTTGGGACGAAGTTCTCTTTGCGCCGCGAGATAAAAACTTGAGATCGAGCACGTGGACGCGAGGAACAGCGGCAGATCGATCACCAGCATCTGGAACCAGCCTTGGTAAAAGCGCACAATCATCGCCGGCAAGAGCATCGTCGAGAGAAGAACCATCAACGGATAAGAGATATTCGCGGTGAGGTGGAAAAACGCTTCCGACTTCACGAAAAACGGCACGTCTGAGCGGAAGACTTTGGGCAAGATTTTCTTTGCCGTCTGCATCAGTCCCTTGGCCCAGCGTGCCTGCTGTGCCTTGAAGCCGTTCATGTCCACTGGTAGTTCGGAAGCGCACTCAATCTGCGGCAGATAAAGAAACTTCCAGCCTTTCAGTTGCGCGCGATAGGAGAGATCCGTGTCTTCCGTCAGCGTGTCATGCTCCCAGCCGCCCGCGGCATCGATGGCGGCGCGGCGCCAGACTCCGGCGGTGCCGTTGAAATTAAAAAAGGTTCCTCGGCGCGAGCGTCCGCCATGTTCGATCACGAAATGCCCGTCGAGGAGAATCGTTTCCACACGCGTCAGCAGGGAATAGTCGCTGTTGAGATACGTCCAGCGCGTCTGCACCATGCCGATTTTGCCGTCGGTTGCGGGATCCAGGAAATAGGGCACCGTGCGGCGAAGAAAATCCGCCTGCGGGATGAAATCCGCGTCAAAAATGGCGACGAATTCACCCTTCGCCGTCTTCAGCCCGTTCTCCAGGGCGCCCGCCTTGAAACCTTCGCGATTTGTGCGGTGAATATAACTGATCGGCAGCCCCTGAATGGCATGGCGCTCTACACAGGCGCGGGCCACCTCGCGCGTCTCGTCGGTCGAATCGTCCAGCACTTGGACGTCCAGCAATTCGCGCGGGTAATCAAACTGGGCGACGGCGTCCACCAACCGCTCGATCACGTAGCGTTCGTTGAAGATGGGAAGCTGTATGGTAACCTTGGGCCAGTTTTCCACCGGCGGCGGCGTGGGAGGAACATTTTTCCGGTAAACAAAATAGTCGTAGAGCAGCACGTAGCGGTGCAGGCCGTAGAGCGCCAGCATGAACAGCACGATGAAGTAGGGAATCATCATCGCCAGGTCGAACGCGTTGGCGTTGTAGACCCCGGTGAAGGTCTTGTCCGTGATTTTGTGCCAGTAATGGCTGAGGCCGCCCTGCGCCGCGGCCGCAAACAGAAGTGGAGCGAATTTCAACAAGATGCGCGTCTCTCCGAATGACTTCCGAAACTCAATCTGAAAATCTGAAGCTTGCCGGGCTGCTGGCGGCGGGAGCGTTGCTGGAGGCGCTCTACCTGCGGATGCACAGCCTGTATTACCTGAAAAACCACGCGATTGCGTTTATGGTGCTGGCGCTGGGGGCCGGGATAGTTTACCTGATTGCCTTGTACGGATTCGACCACACACGGGCGTCTCGCGCGTCCTTTATTTTACTCATTTTTGCCGCGCTTGTATTCCGCGCCACGCTGTGGCCGATGCTGCCTACGCTTTCCGACGATTTGCAGCGTTACCGGTGGGACGCCAAAGTGCAGGCCAATGGATGGAATCCGTATGCGATCGCGCCGCAGGATCCGCGGCTCGCCCTGTTGCGCGATCACTATTACGAAATCATGCCTGGGCGGGAAACGCCGACGATCTATCCGCCCGCGACCGAGTTGCTTTATCGCGTTGCGTGGAAGTTCTTTCCCGGCCCGATCGAATTCAAAGTGCCGTTTGCGGCGGCCGATGTTCTCGTGCTGCTGCTGCTGGCCTGGATTTTCCGCGAAGATAAAGATCGTGACTTCCGCGTCGCCGTTTATGCGTGGAATCCGCTGGTCATTGTGGAGTTTGCCGCCAGCGGCCACAACGACGTTCTGGCGCTGCTCGGAATCGTCGTCGGGCTGGCCCTGGTGAAGAAACGTCCGGCGCTCGCCAGCGCGCTGATCGCACTGGCGGCCATGGCTAAAGTTTTCCCCGCCGTTCTGCTGCCCGTGTGGATTCGCCGTGCGGGCTGGCCGGAAAAGCGCTCAGGATGGTGGGCGGTCGCGCTCGTCGTTGCCGTATCTTTGCTTTTGATTGCGCCCTACTGGGATGGACGGGGAGCAATTCGAGCGGACCTGGCACATTACGAAGCGAACTGGAAAAATAATCACGCCAGCCTGTACACAGTGATTGACTGGGTGACCGGCGGAGGGACTCGGATTCCCGCGCTGGTTGCCGCCGCTGTGATTTGGGGGCTTGCGTTCTGGCTTGCGTGGAAATGCGCCGAACCTGCACGCGCGGCGTATCTGCTGATTGGCACCAGCCTCGCGTTCTGGCCCAACGGTTATCCGTGGTATTTCACGTGGATCATCCCGCTATTATGTTTTTTTCCGAATCCTGCATGGTTGTTGCTGACCGTGCTGCAATTCCTGTCCTACAAGGTCCTCATCGGCTACGGGATCCTTGGCCAATTTAAATTCGATCCGTTGATGCAGTGGCTGGTTTACGTCCCGTTCTATCTCTTGCTGATTGGACAGTACCTTGTGCGACGAATTCGGCAAGGAGCTTGAGAACAATTCACGAGTTCATGGATGCGAATAAAAAGCGTGACTGAACAGGGAGAGAAGGGGAGTCTCGCCGAAGTCGCGAAACAATTTCTGCGGCTCGGCTTCATCGCGTATGGCGGGCCGGCGGCTCATGTCGCCATGATGGAAGAGGAATTTGTACGCCGCCGCGGGTGGGTGACGCGCGAGAGATTTCTGGATCTTCTGGGAGCCGTGAGCCTGCTTCCGGGCCCAAGTTCGACGGAACTGGCCATCTATCTGGGCGAAATTCGCGCCGGCCTTGCGGGGCTTATCGTTGCCGGAGCGTGTTTCATTCTGCCGGCTGCTTTTCTGGTGTCGGCGATGGCCTGGGCTTACCTGAAATTTGGCACGGTGCCAGAAGTCACCGGTTTGCTCTTCGGGGTCAAGCCCGTTGTGGTAACACTGATTGCCCAAGCCGTCTGGAGCCTGGGAAAAACGGCGTTGCGCAATGTGCCTCTGACGGCCCTTGCCCTCGCCGTCGTTTTGCTCGCGATCGCGGGAGTTCCCGCGGTGTGGCTGCTGATTGGCGCCGGATTCTTCTGGATGGCGCTTCGAAAAGGGAAACGGCTCACCGGCAACCGCGCGGCCTTCGGCGCTTGGATCGGACTGGGAACCGGCAGTGTGGGTGGAGCGTTTGGCGCACTTCCAATTTTGTTCTACTTTTTGAAAATTGGAGCAGTGCTTGTCGGCAGCGGCTACGTGCTCTTGCCCGTGTTGCGCTCCGACCTGGTAGTAAAACTACACTGGCTCAGCGACTCGCAATTGCTGGACGCCGTCGCCGTTAGTCAAGCGACGCCCGGGCCATTTTTCACCGTGGCCACGTTCATCGGTTACATCCTGGCTGGATGGAATGGCGCGGCGCTCGCTACGTTGGGCATGTTTCTACCGGCATTTGTCTACGTTGCTGCTACTTCCACCTTTTTACCGAAGCTGCGCCAATCGCCGTTCGCGGCGGCATTTCTGGATGGCGTGAACGCAGCAGCGGTCGCGCTGATGGCCTATGTTGGCTTGCAGTTTGGAAGAGCGGCGTTGATCAATATTCCAGCTGTTATTCTTGCGCTGCTCAGCACCGTTCTCGTTTTCCGCTACAAAATAAATTCCACCTGGCTGGTTCTGGGCGGGGCTGCGGCGGGAATTGCGCTGCGTCTTTTAGGTTGGAGTTGAAAATAATATCAGGGAACGAGAACAATCTTGCCGTGGGCGCCGGGCGCCAGGACGTCCACATGGGCCTTCGCCGCATCTCTTAGAGGCAACTCTTTCGCCACGACTGCCGCAAGGTGCCATTTTCAAGGCCAGCGCCGATGGCCGCGTGAATTTCAACCAGTTCAGGTTCCGGCACCCCCCAAAGCGTGAAGCCTTTGGCCGTGCCGCGCCGCGCCATCAGATCACGCGGGTTGATCGTAATTTCTCCGCGGTTGCCGATGATGATCACGCGGCCGTTCATGGCCAGCAATTTCAAATCGGTGGAGAGATTCACATTCGCAAGCATTTCGAGAATCACATCCACGCCGCGCCCGCCAGTTGCCTGCATGATTTCGTCAGAGTAGCCCGCCTTGCTGTGATCGAACGTCTGGTGCGCGCCTTCTTTCTTCGCCAGGTCCATACCCTTTTGTGTGCCGGCAGTGCCGAAAACGGTCAGTCCGATTGCACGCGCAAATTGCGCCGCTGCCGTGCCGACGCCGCCGCTTGCGCCGTGGATCAGCACCGTTTCTCCCGGACACGCGTGCGCATGATGAATCAGCGCGGTAATGGCCGTTCCATACGGAACCCAAACTCCCGCTCCCTGCGGGAAGGAGATTTTTTCGGGCAATGCATGCACCTGGGATTCGAGAGCCAATGCATATTCGGCATACGCGCCGCTCACCGTCCTGGCGGTGTAAACGCGAGCGCCGGACTTGAATTTCGTGACGCCCTCCCCCACAGCTTCGATGACGCCCGCGGCATCCGAGCCCGGCGTATACGGCAACGGGGGCTTGATGGCATACGTTCCATTGCGCATGTACGTGTCGTAGGGATTTACGCCCGCGGCGTGTACGCGGACCAGCACTTGCCCGGCCGCCGGCTTGGGCGTCGGGATTTCCTGCAACTGCAGAACTTCCGGCCCGCCGAACTGGTGCACCTGTATCGCCTTCATAAGACATCTCCCCGCGGCATGGAATTTCGTAAATCGTTGGGTGAATTCATCAGTGTTCAGTCAGCAGCAAGATACCCGGAAAACGCCCGGCGCTCAAAAAGAAAAGTTTTCGGCTTAGAAATGGTCGTCGTGGACCAATGCGGCTGCCGCCGTTCCATTCGTGGTCTTTGCCCATGCCGTGGTCTGCCAATTGTCCTTTGATTTTTTGGCGGGGACGAATCCCGGCATCAGTTGGTTAAAGTGCTGCGCAAGGCCGAACAGGTAAGGCTCATAGAGATTGCGGAGCTCCGTAAGTTTTTGCAGGGCTTCCGGCGTAGTGGAGAGTTGCGTGCCATGTTTCGCAAGCGTCTCGCGGATGAGCTGCAACACTTCCGGCGGCAGGCGATCCTTGTTAGGCGCAAGCGGCGCGACAGAAAAAACCTGGCAAAGGTCGGCCACCGCGTGCCTCGCAATCGCAAACGTAAGCTGCGCCTGCCGCGCGCAAACATCCTCCATGCCCGAAATCGTCAGCGCGCAGGCATCCAGGATCGCCGTCAGTGAACTGATCCACGACTGATTGTCATGTTGCGAGCGGAAGTAGGCCAGCACCGGGTACGAAAGGTGGCTCTCCAGAACTTGTGCCGACCATCGCTCCCAATCCTTAAACAGCTTGCGCAACTCTTCATGGCCCCCTTGAAAGGTGTGGCGCAGCAAAAGTTCCCCCCCGGTGGGAGGTGCGCCCGCCCTAGCGTCCAGAAGCACAATCTCCGTCTCGCGGTCGGCAAACGAGCCGTAAATAAAAGGCAGATATCCGATCACCGCGGCGAGAAAGCCGAATCCAAATCCGGACTCCACCACCACCAGAAAGCGTGATAAGCCCGAGCGCGGCACCACGTCGCCCAACCCCAGCGTGAAGAATGTCGTGCCGCTCAGGTACATGTCCGTGTTGAAGCTGGGATGGCCGCCGGATAGATTTACCGCCGACCCCGCGCCGTACTGCATCATCGCGAAACTCAGGATCAGCCCCGCGGCCCAAACCCCGATCAGAAAGAGCAGGGAAATCGGCCCGTAGAACCCCAGAAAGGAGTCGCGCCGCTTTTTTGAAGGAATCAGCCGGGCGTAGAACTTCCAGGTGCTCCAGGTGAACTGGAAAAAGAAGCGGGTCAGGCGGAATTTGCGGGTGACGCGCCGGGGCAAGATGATGGCCTCGAACGCGTCCCAGATCACAATCAGGAAAATCACCACGCCGGCGATGAACACACCCGGAGCAAGAATCATGCGGAACCTGCCTCCTTCATCGCTGCGGACGGGGTGCTCAAGCGGAGACTGAGGTAACCAGCCGCGCGTTCACTGTGATTTCCGTCTTGAAGAGTTTGGAAACGGGGCAACCGGTCTCCGCGCCCTTCACGGCGGCGTCAAACTTCGTTTTGTCGGCGTTGGGAATGGTGGCGACCAGGTCCAGATGGCTCTTGGTGATGGAAAGGCCTTCGCCGACCTTCTCGAGGGAAATCGTGCAGGTCGTCTCTAACTTCGAGGCAATCATGCCCGCGGCGCCGAGTTGATTGGAAAGCGCCATGGTGAAGCAGCCTGCGTGCGCGGCGGCAAGCAGTTCTTCGGGATTGGTGCCCACTCCATTCTCAAAACGGGTGGAAAACGAATACTGCGCTTCCTTCAATGTGCCGCTATCGGTTGTGAGGCTTCCTTTGCCCGATTTCAAATCGCCTTGCCAGACTGCGGATGCTTTGCGTTGCATGAGTGGTATCTCCTCTTGCTGACTTGTGGCTGCGGGTCAGACAGCTTTGATTCACCAGGGAAGGGGGTGGTTATGCAGCCAGGCCAGAATTCTACCACTTGTGGAAGATGAAGAACGCGGCAAGGGTGATGAAAGCGAAGCCTACCAGGTAGTTCCACTTCATCGGCTCGCCCAGATAGGTAATTGAGAAGACCGAGAATACGGAGAGGGTGATTACTTCCTGGATGGTCTTGAGTTGCGCGGCGTTGAATTCGTAGGAGCCGAAGCGGTTTGCCGGCACCTGGAAGCAGTACTCGAAGAAGGCAATGCCCCAGCTGATGACAATCACCTTCCATAGCGCCACGTTGCGGTATTTCAAGTGGCCGTACCAAGCAAACGTCATGAATACATTCGAAATAGTCAGAAGAAGAATTGTGCGCATTCAGAAGCTCTCCAGATGATGTTCTTTCTGCTCGGCGAACGAGAAATAGACTGTGCATTACGAAGAGTTTGTTTAACTGCCGGGAGGGGAAGTGGCAGATGAGGTGAGTGCAGACACTGACGCGCCCAAATCGAGATCACTAATACTCGACTCGGAGCAGAGTTTCAGCCAGTTCTCAGCCGTAAGCTGGCCGGACTTGAGTTCGGCCAGGACGGAGAACACATCTACGGAGAATGATCCGTTCCGAAATTCAACGGGCCGCCCGGGAGCAGTTTGTAAAGACCATCCCTGCTGGTGCAAGCGTACCGCCAGAGCTGCGCCAATGGATCGTGCTGCCAAGTCTCCCCACTCGTCCCCGCTAGGGAGCCAGCCCTTTGGAGGAGTGATTCTTTTTCCAAACGCGACCAGATCGCCGGAAATCGCCGGGAAATCTTTCGGGCGAACACCTATCAACGCTCCGGCGCACTCCGCGGCGCTCTTGGTCCAGGCAGGCAAATAGACAGTCTGCGCCAGGCTTTCCCATCCCACGAAGCGCCAGGATTTCAGCTCGGGCTTGCCTGTTGCCCGGGCGAGCAATTCAGTCTCGAGGGCATCCAGGTTTCGCAACAACGTAGTGGCGGGCGACACTCCCGTGGTGGTTTCCGCAGCGCCGAAAGCGGCGAGCGCGTTCACGCGATCCCGCAGCGGCGGATGACTATCGAAGGGATCCGCTTTACCGCTCGCGATTTCTTCTTGCACGACTTCGGCGGCCGCCTTCCGAATAGCCGGTGCAGCCAGAAACATCGCGAAGCCGGAAGCGAGACCCGGGCGGAAACCCGCCGAGAGCACGGGGCTCACTTCCGACCGAAGATAGGGAGGATAAAGCACGGCTCCCACATGAATGGTCCGGAGCGCATCCGATAGCGGTTTGGCCCCGACAAGGCTGGCGGCCAATTCATCGGCCGCGAATTCTTGTTGGCGAGACACGCCGTGAGTGAGCTTCAGTGCGCTCTCGCCGTACCAGGCGAAAGGTACTTGCAGGATGGATCTGCGTCGAGCCAGGTTGGAAACCGTGCGATAGATCGCTCCGCGAAGATTGTAGATGACTGGGCCGAGCCGGGTGTCACCGCCATAATAGTGACCGAACTCGTGAGCTAGCACGGCGCGCAATTGGCTGACAGTGAGAATTTGCATCAACGGGAGTCCAATTCCCATAACGCGCCGGCTGCCGATTCCAAGAATGCCTCCGCGCTGGGCGACCCATGCATTTACATCCGGAATCAGATATACCTCGGAAGGCATTTCCTCTTTTGTGGCGTCGGCCAGTCCGCGAATCATTCCAAAGAGTTCCGGCTGGTCCACTGCATCGAGCCGGGGACCGGGAGCTAGGAACCTATCAAAACGCGGAAAAATGGACCAAAGAATAATCCCTGCTCCCACCACGCAGAAGAAGGCCAGCTTTAAAGTTCCAAAGGTGTGGCCAGCGTTGAATACAGACCAATAGGCGATGAGCAGTAACAAGGCGGAGACGAGAATCGCACCGACGTAAAAGCCAATCAGCAGGACCAGTGCCAGTGCGGCGCGTCTGGCCAGAGAAGTAGCTGCGCTCACGGAGTTTCTCCCGAGGTTTATCGCTTCGACTACAGGAGCAAGAGTATACCTGAAGCTTTTTGCAGATAGAAAACCAGATGCGAAAGGGGAATGCCTAGCCGTTCAGGCTGAGGGAGACGAGTCCCGGCGGCGTGGCCGGAACTATGGGCGGAAGTTTGGAGCGATCGACTGGGTTGTAGAGGGTGTCGCGCTCGACGGGCACGCGGCCGGCGGCGCGAATCAAGCGTTGGAGTTCGCCGAGAGGAGTGAACTCCAAGGTCTTTGCGCCTGCGTCGTGATAAATCTTTTCCTCGACCACTGTGCCGTCGAGATCATTGGCGCCAAACCGCAGTGCGATTTGCGCGATGCTGGGCGTCAGCATGATCCAGTACGCCTTGATGTGAGCGAAATTATCCAGCATCAGTCGCGACACCGCGATGCAGCGCAGGTCGTCGTAGCCCGTCGTCTTCGGAATGTGCGACAGCGCGGTGTTGTCAGGGTGAAATGCCAGGGGGATGAAGGCGACGAAACCGTGCGTCTCGTCCTGCGCTTCACGCAAGAGAACCAAGTGATCGACGCGCTCTTCGACAGTCTCCACGTGACCGTATAGCATGGTGGCGTTTGAACGCAGTCCGATGCGATGCGCCTTCTTTGCGATGCTCAACCACATGCGGCCGCTGACTTTATGATCGCAGATAATCTTACGCACGCGGGGATGGAAGATCTCGGCGCCGCCGCCGGGGCAGGAATCCACGCCGGCATCTTTCATTTTCTTCAGCGTTTCCTCGATGGTGAGTTTCGCGATGCGCGCGAAATAGTGCACTTCCACCATCGTGAACGCTTTGAGGTGCACATGAGGATGCCGCTGCTTGAGCCCGCTGATCATTTCCAGAAAATGGTCGAACGAAAGGTCGGGGTGCAGTCCGCCAACGATGTGAAATTCCGTCGCGCCTTCACGGACGCCCTGAGCCGCTCGCTGGTAAACCTCCTCGAGCGCGTAGGTATAAGCACCCGGGGCGTTGGGGTCGCGGCCAAAAGCACACAGCTTGCAATGGGCCACGCACACGTTTGTGGGATTGATGTGACGGTTCACGTTGTAATAGGTGGTGTTTCCGTGCCGCTTCTCGCGCACATGATTCGCCAGCCAGCCGACGGCCAGCAGGTCGGGTGTCTGGAACAAAGCAACTCCATCGTCAAAGGTGAGGCGTTCGCCTGCCAGCACCTTGTCGGCGATGGGTTTCAATGTTGCGTCGTTGATCGTCAGTTCAGCCACGTTCTTCCCAATCTATTAGAGGGCGTTTTTCGCTTCGCCGCAACTTAAATTCGCTTTTCGAAATGAACAAACCGTTCAAACGCGCCATAATGCCGCCGCGGCGCCCCAGAACAACAGGAACAACATACTAATATAGCCGTTCACGGTGAAAAACGCAGCGTTCAGCTTGCTGAGGTCGTTGGCTTTCACCAGCGAGTGCTCGTAAGCCAGCAGCGCCGCCACGACTGCAATTCCTGTCCACGCCGGCCACGGCAGGCCAAATCCGTAGGCCAGCCAGCTCAGCAGCGCCACCACCCCGACGTGCATTGCCCGGGCAATTTGCAGCGCCCCGGCAATTCCGAACCGCTTCGGAATGGAATACAGCCCGGCGTTCTGGTCAAACTCCACGTCCTGGCAGGCGTAGAGCACGTCGAAGCCGCCAACCCACAGCGTTACCGCGCCGCAGAGAATCAGCATCCGCCAATCCAGGCCGCCGGTAATTGCAATCCAAGCTGCGGCAGGAGAAATGCCCAGCGCAAAGCCGAGGAAAAGATGCGACCAGTTTGTGAAGCGCTTGGTGTAGGAATAGAAAAACAGAATCGCGATTGCCAGCGGCGCCAGTTTCAACGCCAGCGGATTCAGTTGCCATGCGGCGAGGAAAAACACGGCGACCGCGAGCAGAGTGAATGTCCATGCAAAAGAAACGGAGAGCGCGCCCGTGGCAAGGGCCCGCATTTTGGTGCGCGGATTCTCTTTGTCGTAGCGCAAATCCGCGATGCGGTTCAGGGTCATTGCCGCGGAACGCGCCGCCACCATCGCCAGCACAATCCACAAAACCTGCCGGAGCGTAGGCCAGCTGTGCAGCGTCGCCCGCGCCGCCAGCAGCGCACCCGTCAGGGCAAACGGCAGCGCGAAGACGGAGTGCTCAAACTTGATCATTTCCAAAACGGTGCGAATCCGCCCGGCCATCGGTTTAATTTTCCGCTTTCTTCGCCGCGGCACTGCCCGTCCAGCGAAACATTTTTTCCTGCGGCAAGCCGGCCTGGGCCAGCACGCGGCAGACGTACTGCGTCACCAGATCATCGATCGTTTTTGGGAGGTGATAGAACGACGGCATTACCGGCATGATCACCGCGCCTGCGGCCTGAGCGCGCAGCATGTTTTCCAGATGAATCCGGTTCAGCGGGGTATCACGCACGCAAAGAATCAGCTTGCGGCCCTCTTTCAGCATAACGTCCGAAGAGCGTGACATCAGGTCGTCACACGTGCCACAGGCAATCGACGCCAGCGCGCCGACTGTGCAGGGAATCACGATCATCGCGTCCACGTTGTAGCTGCCGGAAGCGATCGACGCGCCAACATCCTTGTTCGAGATGACTTCAATCTTTTTTGGTGTGCATCCAAGTACGCGGCCCGGAATTTTTTTCAGATCGCCCGAGGTGATCCGCAACTCCTCGGAGAACAAGCGCTGTCCCGTTTCCGTCACGACGAGATGAATGCGCCCGACGCGCGGATCATCCTCCAGCATCGCCAGAGTTTTCTGCGCGAAGACGGCGCCGCTGGCTCCGGTGACACCGACGGTTATGGTTTGTCCCTTGTTAACAGGCATGGAAATGTGTGCGGTTCGATCAGTCTCGCAGCGCCCACAAGGTAAGTCAAGAACGGGGGAGCGGCAAGCTGAGGTGAAATAAAGGGCTTGACAAATGGGGGGTGAGTTGATAGAAATGAACATGTTCACTTATGTCGAAGGCTCGGCTCCTACACCCCCTTCCAAGGCTGAGCTTACCCGCGAGCGTATCCTTCAGGCTGCACTAACACTTTTCCGTACAAATGGTTATGAGAACACCACCCTTCGGCAAATTGCCGCGGAATCCGGTTCTTCGCTCGGCCTGGCATACCGCTATTTCCGTTGCAAGGAAGAGTTCGTCCTGGCGTTTTATGAAGCACTTGCCGCGGAGTTTATTCAGCAGATCCCCAATCTCCCGCAAGGCAAGATTGCTCAACGCTTTACCGCCGCGTTCCGCCTTAAGCTTTCGCTGGTTGAGCCTCACAACGAACTGATCGGGGTGCTGCTCTCCTCGGCGCTCAATCCCAACTCTCGCGTCGCTGTGCTGGGGAAGGCATCGGCGGGCATCCGCGTGCGAATGCAATCGGCATTTTCAAGATTAGTCAACGAATCCGAGGACGCGCCCGACGCCTCAACGGCCGGAGCGCTTGCCAAGCTCCTTTACATCCTTCATCTCGCGCTTCTGTATTTCCGCGTGAACGACCGCACACCCGGAGGCCTCGCGACCCGCGAATTGCTCTCGTGGATTGAAAGCGCGCTTTCCTATTTGCCTACGAGTTATCGCCTGCCATTTATTTCTGATGCCCTGCTGAAACTGTCCGAAACGCTTGACACCGTTTTTGGAGGAGCCACCGATGAGCACCCAGCCCAATAGCCCATTGCCCGTAAATTGGCAGCCCAAGCCGCCCGATGGACCACCGAAGCCGCCAAAGCCGCCGATTTCCGACGGTCAGTGGGGACTTGCGGGTTTTGTCCTGTTCCTGTTTCTCTGCAGCATTTCACTACGGGTTGTCTATGCCCATAAGTTGGAGACCACCGCCGTGATGTTCATCGGCTTGCCCGCCGGGCTTGCCATCTTCATGAGTCTTCTGCCGCGCAGCAAGAGTGCCATCGCCGCCGCAATGAAGGGCACCACCATTGGATTGCTTATCTCCGCCGTGCTTTTTGGTGAAGGCATAATCTGTGTGCTGATGGCGGCGCCGATCGCCTACTTCATCGCGGCGTTGGTTGGTGGGCTGACCGACGCTTCGAGAAAAGCGCAGCATCCGGGCGCGCAATGTTTCATCTGGATCGTCGTTGCGGTGATGAGTTTTGAAGGCACGTCCGACAAATTGTCGCTTTCGCGCGAGGAAGAGGTTCGGGTCGAACGAACGGTTGCCGCAACCCCTGCGCAAGTTGAAAGCGCGCTGGCCGCGACGCCGGCTTTTCGAACGAAGCTTCCGCTTTATTTCCGGCTGGGGTTTCCGAAACCCGTTGAAGCGCGCGGGAGCGGCCTGAATGTGGGCGATCAACGCGTCATTCACTTCGCCGGCGGAGAAGGCCACCCGGGCGACGAAGTGTTTCACGTCGCGGCGCGCAGCAATTCTTCCGTCACGTTCCAACCGGAAACGGACACCAGCCACATCGCTCACTGGCTCAAATGGAAGGAGTCGGTCGTCGAATGGTCGCCCGTGGATGCTACCCACACTCGCGTGGCCTGGACGCTGCGGTTCCGCCGCGGCCTGGATCCTGCCTGGTATTTCCGGCCGTCGGAGCGTTATGGCGCTCGCCTGGCCGCGCGGTACTTGATCGACAACCTGGCCACGCCGGTGCACGAATCCGTTGCACACTGAACCTGATGCGCCCCGTAGCCAAATCGCTTGCTGAGTCCGATTTCCGGCGGAAAAACGCCGCCGCCCTTCTGGCGGCCGCGTGGGCTCTTCCTTCCGCCGCTCTCGCGGGTTTTCTGACCATGAAACTCGATGCCTGGGTCGTTCCTTCCAGCACGCTGCTCGCTCTCGGTTCTCCGGCAGTCGTTCTCCTGGACCGCGTGCTGGTGTGGGGTTGGGCGTTCGCGTTTTTTGCGGACCGGGTTTCGCTGGTTCGCCTGGCGTTCCTGGGCGTTCTGCTCGACTTGATGCTTCCATTGGGCCGGGTGTCATACCAGCCCAGCCCGCAATTTCTGTTTGCGGAGGCTCTTGCCGTCGGCGTTTGCCTGCTGCCGGCGCAGCTCTTCGCACGCTGGACACGCGAGCGCAGTCATCTCACCGCTCGGAACCTGATGCACCTTTGTTTTCACAGCGCGTTGCTGCTGGGAATCTGGCCGCTTCTGATTACACAGTTCCTGGGGGGCAATTGGCATGCCTGGGCGGAGCGCTCTTCCGCGGCCAACAAATTCTATTTGCAGTTTTTTATCTTGCCCTGCGTTTTCCTGACCACCGCGATGCAAGAGTTCCACGCGGCCGGCCGCGGGACACCTATGCCGGAGGACGCGCCGCCACACTTGGTGACCACCGGAATCTATTCTTACGTCGCCAATCCGATGCAGATTGGAAAATTCGGGGTTCTATTTATCTGGGGACTCTTCTGGAAAAATGCGTGGATTGTGGCGGCGGCTTTTCTTGGATTGCTGTACAGCCTGACGATCGCCCGTTGGAACGAGGACCGCGACATGGTCGCGCGTTTCGGCGCCGAGTGGAGACTCTATCGCCGCAACGTTCGCCGTTGGATCCCACGCTGGCGTCCGTGGGTTGCCGCTGCTGGCGCAGCCGACTCAGCGGCGCTGCACCTCGATCTGGATTGCGGCCCGTGTGGCCACTTCGCGCGATGGTTCGCCGGGCAGTGCCCGACGCAACTGCGCGTTTTGCCTCTTACGGCGCATTTCCCTAAACCCCTCGCTCGTATCACCTATCGCGCCGCCGGTGGCCAGCGCGAAGTCCAAGGCATGCACGCAATCGCGCGGGCGTTTGATCACCTTAACCTCGCGTGGGCCTTTTGTGGATGGATGCTGCGGCTTCCCTTGATCGGCTGGGTCGCTGAGCTGATCGCCGAAGCAGTCAGTCCTTCCGGGCCGGAGCGCTGCAGCGTGAACGTTTCGGGCGCTTCACCGGTTATTCCTTCCGTCGAAGCTCGTTCCTGAATTGTCCGGTGTGCAGTTCCGCATTGTTACTTGGCGCGCCCATCGCTCCCAGGCACGCGCCGCTGTGGTGCTAGACTATCTTCCGGCTACAAATCATGAACCAGTCTGAACTGCTGAAAATTCTCGAGGACATCCGCGCCGGCGCGCTTTCTCCGGAAAAAGCCGCGGAGCGCGTGAAGCATCTGCCGTTCGAGGACATCGGATTTGCCAAAGTGGATCATCACCGGGCGCTGCGCCAGGGCTACGCCGAAGTGATTTTCGGCAAGGGCAAAACGCCCGGGCAGGTGGCGGAGATTGTGCGCGCCATGGTTTCCAAGAAAGCATCGAGCCACAATGTGCTGGTCACCCGCGCCGACGCAAAAATGTTCGCCGCCGTGAAGCGCGTCAGCCGGGGCGCGAAATTTCATCGGCTTTCCGGAGTGATCAGCATTGAACGGAGCAAGGAGATCTCGGGGAAGGGAACGATTCTTGTTGTTTCCGCCGGCACCAGCGACATTCCCGTCGCGGAAGAAGCTGTGCTTACCGCGCGCATGATGGGCAATCGCGTCGAGGAGCTTTTCGACGTCGGTGTCGCCGGTATTCATCGTTTGCTGGATCATCGAAGCGCGTTGACGGAAGCCCGCGTCATTATTTGCGTCGCTGGAATGGAAGGCGCGCTGCCAAGTGTGGTCGGCGGCCTCGTTGGGGTTCCGGTCATCGCCGTGCCCACCAGCACCGGTTATGGCGCAAGCTTCGGCGGTGTGGCCGCACTGCTCGGCATGTTGAATTCCTGCGCTTCCAACGTTACCGTCGTGAATATTGACAACGGCTTTGGTGCGGCGTGCGTTGCGTCGTGCATCAATCGGCTGTAATTAATCGTTTCTCAGAAGGACTTTCATCACGCCGCGTTTTTGGGCGTGAGCGATAGCGGCAGGCGCGTCTTTCAACCTGAACGTGAGAGAGATTAACGGGGTGGGATCGACTTTGCCGGAGCGGAGAAGCGAAATTGCCTTGGCAAACGGTCCACAACGCGAGCCGATGACGGTGATCTCCTTCACCACGATGGGCCAGGTTTCCACTGGCGCCGCGCCGTGGAATGTGGATTTCAGCAGCAGGGTGCCGCGCGGCTCGGTCATTCTTTGCCCAAGCGCCAGGCCAGACGGGGAACCAGTTGCCTCAACCACCAGCCGGTAGTTTTCTTTGACGCGAGATAGATCGCTCGCATCGCCATGTACTCGTTTAGTGGCGACGCCTGCCCGCCGCGCCATTGCGAGCTTGCCGCGATGTTTTCCATATAACACGACTCGCGTGCCCGCCGCACGCAAAACCATGACTATCAGTTGGGCCAGCTTGCCGTCGCCGAGCACCGCCGCTGTGAGAAATTCTCGGATGTCGAGTTGATCGAGAATCTGACACGCTGCCGCGAGCGGCTCGATAAACACGGCCTTCTCGTCGCTCACGCTCGACGGCACAAAGTGCAAATTTTCGATTGGCAGCGCCAGATATTCCGCGAAAGCTCCGTCGTGCGCCACGATTCCCAACACTGTCCGTCGCGCGCAATGCGTCTTCAACCCGCGCTTGCAGAAATCGCACAGCGGCCGAAATCCGTAAGCCACGCAGCTGACATTGATTTCGCCTGCCACGCGCTTACCGACCCAGCGCTTTCTCGCCGCCGTGGAAACTCCACCGACCTCCACCACCTCGCCGACGAATTCATGCCCCGGCGTGCCGCGAAACGTATGGTAGCCGCGCAATATCTCCACGTCCGTGTTGCAAATCCCGGCCAGCCGCACACGGACCAAAGCCCACCCCGGGCGCAGCCTGGGAATAGGCTTGCGCACCTCGGCCAGCTTTCTGCCTCTCACCACGAAGCTGATTATCTTAGTTTTGCGTTTCAAATTTTTTCGAAAGGTTAGGATGGATTGGCTCCACTATACCGCGCGTTCTTGATGCAATTCTTATCGCAGCGCCTCGGCTAGCGCTGCCGCGAGCGACACTTCCTGTTCCGGGAAAACCGTGCGCAGGTCTATCAGCAGATGGTCGTCTTCAATTCGCGCAACCACGGGGAGCAGGTCAGCGCCTGTTCGCAGCCGCGCTTCCAAATCGCTTGCGGAATGCCGGGTGCTTGCGATGCGCAAGACTTTCGTCGGCAGCGATTGCGCAGGCGTCGAACCTCCGCCCACCAGGGATCGCCCGTCGCCAATTTCGAGCTTCACATCGGCGCCGGCAATTTTCGCCGAAAGCGTTTTGCAAAAGGCCTCCGTGCGCGCGGAAATCTCTTCGAGGCTCGCCTGCATCATTCGCAGAGCAGGAATTTCGCTCCATGCACCTCGGAGATATGCTCGCAGAGTCGCTTCCATGGCGGAAATCGTCAGCTTGTCCACGCGCAGGGCGCGGAACAGCGGGTGTCGGCGCACTTTGTGCACCAAGTCTTTTTTTCCGGCGATGATGCCTGCCTGCGGCCCGCCGAGCATTTTGTCTCCGCTGAAAAGGACCAGCGAAAAACCGGCTGCGACGCTTTCCCTCGCTGTCGGCTCGCTGATCCCGATGGGCGAAAGATCCACCAGGCAACCGGCGCCCAGATCCTCTACTACCGGCAAGCGGGTGCGTTGCCCGAGCGCAATCAGTTCCGCCACTTCCGGCTTTTCTGTAAAACCCGACACCGTGAAGTTCGAGGGGTGCACCCGCAAGATTACGCAGGTCTTTTCATTGATCGCGTTTTCGTAGTCGGCGATCCGAGTGCGGTTTGTGGTGCCCACCTCGCGTAACACCGCGCCGCTCTGCTCCATGATTTCGGGAATGCGGAAGCCGTCGCCGATTTCGATCAACTCGCCGCGCGAGACGATTACTTCGCCGCCGCGTGCCAGCGCCGCGAGCGTCACCAGTACAGCCGCCGCGCAGTTGTTCACGACGATGGCCGCTTCCGCGCCGGTCAGGCGCTCGATCAGCCGCGAGGTGTGCACGTCGCGCTTCCCGCGCGCGCCCGCCGCAACGTCATACTCCAGATTCGAATATTGCGTGGCGGTTTGACGAAACTCCTCCAAGACTGCGTACGGCAATGGCGCGCGCCCGAGGTTGGTGTGCAGGATCACGCCCGAGGCGTTGATCACCCCGCGCAGAGAAGGTGCCAGCGCTTGCTCGACGCTCCGCACCACGCGTAATTCAACCGCTTCGGCCTCAAGTCCGGCTTCTTCCTGCGGCGCTCCGGAAACAATTTCTCGGCGCAGTTGCGCCAGCTCGCCGCGAATCGTCTCCACCAGGAAACCGCGTTCCAGTGTCCGGCCCAACTCCGCGACCATTGGCCGGAGCAACAATTCATCCACCGAGGGTAGCCGCCGCAGCAGCATGGTCTGGTCAGCGCTGGCCGCCGGTTTTGCTTTTTCCGCCATGCCGCCATTGGAGCACAGCAGGGAATCGCCCTGCAATTGCCAACTGTTCGAACGGCCAACCGCATGCTCTCCCGGACGTTGTTTCATGCGCATCGATCTGGCGCTCCGCCGTTGACGTCCGGCGGGCACGCTCCTACGATGAACTCTCGGGGATTTCCATCTCATGGCCACCATTGACGAGGATCTCTCGCAACTCGAGCGCGACATTCGCCAGCTCAAGATCGAGTACGACATGTATTTCGGTGGCGGCCGCAAGCGCCCTCCCACCGAAATCGAGTGGCGCATTGAGCTGGTCGTCAAGCGTTACGGCGAGCGCGGCGGCGACATGAAATACGGCCAGCGCTTCCGCTATGGCAACCTCGCCCAAACTTATGCGAAGTATAAGGACATCTTCCGCAAGCGGCTGGCGCAGCGCGAAGAAGGAAAAGTCCAGCGCCACTTCGGCGCCGCAGCCAAAGCCATTGAAGCCGAGCGAGCCAGAGCACAAGCCGCAACGGACGCCACTGCAGCCGCGGAAGCGGCGAAAGTGTTCCGCGTGGTCTGCACTGCTCCGGAAAAAGAAGCTGACAAGGTCGAGCAGCTATATGAGGCGTTTGTGCGCGCCAAGCAGCAAGCCGGGGAAGAGATGGGCAAGATGACCCGCGCCGGGTTCAACGAATTCGTCCGCAAGAAGACCAAGGACCTTCAGACCCAGAAAAACTGCCACGAAGTTGAATACGTCGTCGAAACCGTGGACGGCCAGGTGAAACTCAAAGCCCTCGTCAAATCCTAGAAGAGCACGCAGCGATGACTGAATCCCGGGAGCTCAATCCGTGAAACTAGAAACCAAGGTGCAAATCGCAAGGACTAGCTTGTCGCTGCTCGTCCTTGTAGCCGTACTTTTCTTGCTTGGCCTGGTGGTCCTGGTGGTCTGCGCCGGCCTTCAAATCAATCCGTTCCGGGAAACCACGACATCATTTCTCCTCGCCTTGTTCACCGGCCTGATCGGCGTCGCCGCAATTCTGGTTTTGGTTAATGTTGCCACCAATATCAGCCTGATCGCGGATGCCAGGATTGCAGAATTGAAAATAGAACCGCAACCGGGAATATTGAGGAAATGGGTCGTAATCTTTGCGTGTACCGCGGCCGTACTCGTCGGCTTTGTGTTCCTTGGAACGTATCTTTCGAAGGAACGCTATTTGCAAGTGGTGGGGCAACAGGTAGCTGAAGTTGTGAAGGACAGCCGGCCTTCGTTTGAGGAGCTTGGGCATCTGCTTGCCGCCGGCAAACCCGAAGATTTCAAGCGTATTGGTGAAATTCACACCTATCTCGCGACCCGCCGACCGGATTTGTCTCAATTAACCATCATCTATTCGGGGAAGCTCGGGGACAAAGTGGTTTTTTTCAAGACGCAACCCTACTACTACAATCCCAAAGTCCAAGACAATCCAAAAATCTACTACACGTGCGCCCCGAAGATCGATTGCAATTACCTGAATAAGTTTTTCGCCGGCGAAAATGTGGATATTTTGCGGGAATATACGATACGGGATGATCGGTTTTATTTTTATGTGCCAATCACCACCAGTGATTCCCGGTTTGTTCTCTTGTTTGAGCGCTGGAATAGTTACGGCAAAGTTGGTTCCTAGCCTGCGACAAGGTGGTGGACTCCCCATTCGGGTGGCATCCTTCTCCAAAATTTCCCACAGGTCTGCGTTTCCGGTTTTTTGCGGCTCCGCGTAAACTGGTGGGTCCTTTAACGCATTGGAGGCGACATGGCTGTGGAGCGCGCGCTGCTCAGCGTATTCGACAAGACAGGCATTGTGGAGTTTGCCCGCAGGCTGGCGGCGCTGAAAATCGAAATTCTCTCGACGGGGGGCACCTCGAAACTCCTGCGTGAGGGTGGCGTACCGGTGAAAGACGTGTCCGACTACACCAACTGGCCGGAAATGCTCGGTGGCCGCGTGAAGACGCTGCATCCCAAGGTGCACGGTGGGTTGCTCTATCGGCGCCACAATCCGGATGATCTGAAGCAGGTGAAGGAACACGGCATTACGCCGATCGACCTAGTGGTTGTGAATCTTTACCCGTTCGAGGCGACCGCCGCGAAGGAATATCTCCCCCCCGATGAACTTGTCGAAAACATCGATATCGGCGGGCCCACGATGTTGCGTTCGGCGGCCAAGAATTTCGAAAGCGTCACTGTGGTTACCGATCCGGCGGACTACGACCGCATCGCCAAGGAACTCGAAGCCAAAGGCGATACATCCCTGGCCACCCGGTTGGACCTCGCGCGCAAAGTCTTCGGGGCTACCTCACGCTACGACAGCGTGATTACCATGAACCTGGAGCGCCTGGCAGTGCACGGCGAAAAACTGGAAATTCAGCCGAAAGCCCCGCTCACGGAACGCGTTTACATCACGCTGCGCCGCAAACAGGAGTTGCGCTACGGAGAAAATCCCCACCAGGCCGCCGCGCTCTACATTCCGGCGGGGCACCGCGCCACGGGGCTCGCCGCCGCAAAGCAACTCCAGGGCAAGGAACTCTCCTACAACAATTACGTCGATCTCGAAGCCGCCCGCAGCCTGGTTGCGGAATTCGAAGGGCCCGCCGCAGTCATCATCAAGCACAACAATCCCTGCGGAGCGGCCGAGCAGGCCACGCTGCTGGATGCCTACACAAAAGCGCTGGCCAGCGATCCGGTTTCGGCATTTGGCGGCGTGCTGGCGTTCAATCACATCGTTGATGCGCTGACCGCGGAAGAAGTCGCCAAACTTTTCGTAGAGTGCATTGTGGCGCCCGGGTTCGCGGATCGCGCGCAGGAAATTTTCGCGGCCAAGAAAAATCTGCGCCTGCTGCACCTGCCGCAGGGCGGGCTGGATCACGACAAGGAATTACAGATGAAGCGGATTCTGGGCGGGATGCTGATTCAGCAGCCCGATCTTGGCAGCCTGAAAGATAAGGAATTGAAGGTCGTAACAAAGCGCGAACCCTCGGCCGCCGAACTTGCCGACCTGAGTTTTGCCTGGAAAGTCTGCAAGCACGTGAAGTCCAACGCCATCGTCTTCGCCAAGGATCGCGCAACGCTGGGCGTCGGCGCGGGGCAGATGAGCCGGGTCGATTCCGTCAAAATTGCGGTAATGAAAGCGCAAAACTCGCTGATCGGAACCGCAGTCGCTTCCGACGCCTTCTTCCCGTTCCCCGATGGTGTCGAAGAAGCCGCCAAAGCCGGCGCCACCGCGGTTATTCAACCTGGTGGCTCGGTAAAAGACTCCGAAGTCATCGCCACCGCCGACCGCCTAGGACTGGCGATGGTGTTCACCAACATGCGACACTTCCTGCACTGAGGCGGCAGCGAAGTTTTATTGGCGACCGATCCGGTCGACCTCTTTTTTCACAGCCAGCGTGTCCAGTTTCTCCATCGGCAAACTCAAGAACAGATCAATGCGGCGTCCCAGGGTCACAAACGCGTCGCGAAACGCCCATGCGATCTCGTCGGGTGAACCCGTGACGCCGGCCGGATCGGGAATTCCCCAATGCGCGGTGATGGGCTGACCCGGCCAGACCGGGCAGACCTCCGCCGCGGCCGAATCGCAGACCGTAAAGACAAATTGCATTTGTGGTGTGGCGGGTGTTGCGAATTCATCCCAGCTTTTGCTTCGCAGGCCTTCCACCGGCAGGCCCGCTGATTCCAGCTGCTTCAACGCGAAAGGATGGACGCGCCCGGAGGGATGGCTTCCCGCGCTGAACGCGCGGAAGATTCCCTTGCCGCGGTGATTCAAGACGGCTTCCGCGAGAATGGAACGCGCGGAATTCCCGGTGCAGAGAAACAGCACGTTGTAGCGATTTTGCATGGGAACCGGCTTCAGTTGCAGCAGTCGGTGCCGCAGCAGGGGACGCCTATCGGCTTTGTAGCGCGAAGAAACGCGCTCATGAACTTGTTTTGAACCAGCGGGCCAACTTTTGCTGCGTCGAATCCCGCTGCTTCCAGAAATTCCCGGGCTTCGTCCACCTGGTAAACGCGCGTGGGCTCCACTTCAATCGCGTCGAACCCGGCCGCATCCAGCTTGTTGACGTACTCGGTTTCCTGCAACGCTCCCGCGATGCAGCCAACCCAAAGCTCCATGCTCTTGCGGATTTCCGCCGGCACTTCGCCGCGCAGAACCACGTCCGAAACCGCCAGCCGTCCGCCAGGCTTCAAAACGCGAAAGGCTTCACGCAGTACGCGGTCCTTGTCGCCGGAAAGATTGATCACGCAATTTGAAATAATCACGTCTACCGTGTTGTCGGGCAGGGGAATGTTTTCGATCGTGCCTTTCAGGAACTCCACATTCTCGACGCCCGCCTTGCGCTGATTTTCCCGTGCCAGCGCCAGCATCTCGTCGGTCATGTCCAAGCCGTATGCCTTGCCGGTTGGCCCAACGCGTTTCGCGGAAAGCAACACGTCGATGCCGCCGCCGGAACCGAGGTCCAGCACCACTTCACCCGCCTGCAATTTCGCCAGCGCCGTCGGATTGCCGCAGCCGAGCGACGCCGCGACCGCGTCCGCCGGTAAACTGCCTTTCTCCGCTTCACCATAAAGATTCCGCGTGATCGGATCGCATCCACTCAATGACGCTCCGCCGCCGCAACACGCGGTCTTTCCTTCGGCAACCTGTTTCGCCGCCGCGCCGTACTTTTCCTTCACCGCTTCCTGGATATTTGGTTCGCTCATGATTGTCTTCTCCGTTCCTATTTCGAAATTTGCACAAAATCTTCTGCGGACAGGGCGCGATTCCGTGTGCAGCATTCTTCGTAGAGGAACCCAAGCACCTCGCGCAACGCGTCCGTGTTCGCTGTGTGCCATAGAAAAGTGCCGGCACGGCGGACATCCACCAGGCCCACCTGGCGCAATTTTTCCAGGTGATGCGACAGCGTTGACGCGGGAATGCCCAACTCTTCCTGAATCTCCCCCGCCACCATCCCGGTCGGGTGCGCGGAGAGCAACAATCGCACAATTTGCAGCCGCGGTTCCGAGCCGATGGCGGAAAAGCGGTCGGCGCAACGGGTAACCAGGAGCGGGTCGGCCTTCTTCATAGTTCGATAATTGCAGAAATACAGTAGTAGGTCAACTTCTTTTTCCCAGAAACCCCACCCCTTGCCCGTGCATCCTACTCCTGTGGGACAGATTCTTCGAAACGCCCGCCCTTTTCGCTTTTGACCGCGTTTCCACCGCATGGGATACTGAAAAAACGAACCATATGACGCTAAATCGCCTGCTTCTTCCTATCTTTTGCGCTTCCCTGATGGCGCTACCCGCTCTGGCCCAGAACGCCGCCCCCGCTCAGCCTTCCACGACGCGCAAGGACCCCGTTCGCGCCGACGCCTACTACAACTTCACCATGGGGCACATCTACGAGCAGCAGTACGAGCAGACCGGCGCAGGCGAATACGCATCGCGCGCGATCGACTCCTACAAAAAGGCCTATGCAGTCGACCCGACCTCGCCCGTCATCGGCGAGCGGCTGGCCGAAATGTACTGGAAGGCGCAGAGGGTGCACGAAGCGGTCACCGAAGCCAGCGAAGTTCTGAAGCGCAATCCCGACGATCTTCCGACGCACCGACTTCTTGCTCTTGTCTATCTGCGCAGCTTGGGAGACATCAACGGGAACAACATCCAGTCCGAAACGATCGTGAAGGCGATTCAGGAATACAATGCGGTTCACCGGCTTGATCCCTCCGACCAGGAAGTGACCATCTGGCTCGCGCGGCTGTATCGCCTGCATAACGAACCCGAAAAGGCCGAAGGTGTCCTGCGCGACCTGTTGAAAGACGATCCCGAGAACGATTCCGCCGTCGAGCAGCTTACTCAGTTGCTGCTGGATCAGAACAAGGCCGAAGAAGCGATCTCCCTACTGAACGGCATGATCGAGCGCTCGCCTTCACCAACACTTTATGACCATCTCGGCGACGCCTACACCCAGACGCACGATTTTCCGAAAGCGGAAGCGGCTTATCGCAAGGCGGTTGACCTGGACCCTTCGGAACTCAGTCATCTTCGCGGCCTGGCGCAGGCGCTGCTCTCCGAAGAGAAGTACACCGAAGCGCTGGCCGCTTATCAGAAGCTTTCCGATATGCTGCCCGACGACGCGGACACCTATCTCCGCATCGCGCAGATTTATCGGGAACTCCACCAGCTCGACAAAGCCGAGGAAAATCTCGTAAAGGCCCGGCAGTACGCCCCGGGCAGCCTGGAAGTGATGTACAACGAGGCGATGATTTACGAATCGCAGGGACGTTTCGAAGACGCCATTCGCGTGCTCTCCGATGCGGTCACGGGGGTAAAAGCACAGTCCAAGGTTTTGCCGTCGCGCCGCCGCTCGTTGTCGATTCTCTACCAACAGCTGGGGATGCTCTATAAAGACACGCAGAACTATCAGGCCGCGATTTACACCTTTCAGGAACTGAGCCGCCTGGGCGACGAAGAAGACCGCCGCTCGCGGTTGCTGATTATGGACACCTATCGCCAGGCCCGCGACCTGCCGAAGGCGCTGCAAGCCGGCAAGGAAGCCATTGCCAAATATCCTGACGACTCTTCGATCCGCAGCAGCTTGGCCATGATGCTTGGCGAAGCGCAGCAGCCCGATGAAGCGATCAAGCTGCTGCAGGCTGGGCTGAAGGGTGGAGCAGGCGACCGCGAAACATATTTGAGTTACGCGCAAATTTACGAGCGCAGCCATCGGTTTTCGGAAGCCGAAGCAGCCGCGCGCAAGGCCGAATCGCTTGCGGTTCAGCCCGCCGACAACGAGCTGGCCTGGCTGATTCTGGGCGCCATCTTCGAACGGCAAAAGCAGTACGAAAAGGCCGAAGAAGAATTCAAGAAAGTCATCGACGTTAATCCGAAAAACGCCATGGTCCTGAACTACTACGGCTACATGTTGGCCGACCGCGGCATTCGTCTGGACGAAGCGCACGATCTGATCCAGCGCGCGCTGGACCAGGAGCCCTTTAACGGTGCGTATCTGGACAGCCTGGGCTGGGCGTATTACAAGCAGAACAAGCTGGAGCAGGCCGAGTTGACGTTGCGCAAAGCCGTGGAACGCGAATCGCACGATCCCACTATTCGCGAACACCTGGGCGATGTCCTCGCTAAACAAGGCAGGATGGATCTTGCCGTGGTGGAATGGGAAAAATCTCTGAACGAATGGCGCCGCTCCTTGCCAGCGGACCTCGAAGAAGATAAAGTCGCGGAAGTGGAGAAGAAGCTCAGCCAGAACAAGCATCGTGTCGCGCAGAAAACTCCCCCTGCCGACGCCAAACCCTGAGTCATTGAATGCGAACAATCCGTATTCCGGCGTACGCCAAGGTCAACTTGCGTCTGGAAGTGCTGGGAAAGCGCGCCGACGGCTACCACGAGCTCCGCACCATATTTCAAACCGTATCGCTGCATGACACGCTGGAGTTCCGTTCCTCGCGCCGCCCGGGCATCTCGTTGCAGGTTCAGGGCAACGAAACCCTTGCAAAGGAAGAGATTGAGAAGAATCTGGTTTACCGTGCCGTGGACGCGTTGCGGCGTGAGTCGCGCGTGCGCCCGAGCGTTGAGATTCTGCTGAATAAAAAGATTCCGGCTGGCCGCGGGTTGGGTGGTGGTTCCAGCGACGCGGCCGCTGCGCTGCTTGGCTACCTGCAATTCACGCGTCAAAAACTGGAAACGCCGCGACTTCTGGACATTGCGGCAGGCCTTGGCGCCGACGTCCCCTTCTTTCTGTTCGGCGGCACGGCACTGGGCATCAGCAAGGGCGAAGAGATCTATCCCTTACCGGATGCCCCGCGCCGCACGCTGCTGATCGTTTCGCCCAAAGACATCCACGTTCCCACTCCGGATGCCTATCGCTGGCTGCATGCACCGGAATTGGCTTCGTTGACAAAATCCGCCGCGAACCATAAACTGTTTAAGTTCTGTGCTCTATGTTGGAGCGCGCAGGAAGCGTCGGTTTCGAACGATTTCGAGGCGGCCGTCTTCCAGCGCCATCCCCGTCTTCGCAAGATCAAGCGGGATTTGCTCCACCGAGGAGCTTCAGAAGCCTTGCTGGCTGGTAGCGGTTCGGCGGTGTTTGGAGTTTTCCCGAGCCCAGCTAAGGCGCGCCGAGCCGTTGTCGGGTTTCCGCACGATCAAGCCTTCGTCTGCGAGACAATTTCGCGGAGCAGGTATGCGCGGTTGGTAAAAAGCGCGATTGTCCGTTGATCCTCAGCGTCTCTCTGCGTTCTTCTCAAAACAAGGCCGATTGGCCGATCTGAAGTTCGGCCACTACAGGAAATTTGTCGCCGCAGACTGGCGATCGAGCGAGCAGCGTGTGAACGACGAGCGTTTCAAAATCTTCACGGGTACCGCCAATCCGGCGCTGTCTGCCGCGATCTGCAAGCATTTGGGCGTACCCATAGGCCAGGCCAAGCTGGACCGCTTCAGCGACGGTGAAATTTATTTTCAGATTCTCGAAAATGTTCGCGGCGCCGATGTGTTTGTCGTGCAGCCCTGCTCGTTTCCGGTGGACAGCCACCTGCTGGAACTGCTGCTGATGATTGATGCGTTCAAGCGCGCTTCAGCGTGGCGCATCACGGCCGTGCTCCCGTATTACTGCTACGCGCGGCAGGACCGCAAAGACAAGCCCCGCGTTCCGATATCCGCGAAGCTCGTTGCCGACCTGCTTGAAACTGCCGGCGCCAGCCGCGCGCTCACACTCGATTTGCATGCCCCGCAGATTCAGGGCTACTTCGACGTGCCAGTCGACCACCTGTATGGTTCACCCGTGCTGGTCGAATATTTCCGCCACATGAAGCTCCCGAATCTAACCGTAGTCTCTCCGGACGCCGGCGGTGTGGAGCGCGCTCGCGCTTTCGCGAAAAAGCTTGACGCGCCGCTGGCCATCGTCGACAAGCGCCGTGTGGACATGGACGTAACCGAAGTGATGAACCTGATCGGCGACGTCAAAGGCCGCAGCACCCTGATCGTGGACGACATTATCGACACCGCAGGCACGCTGGTGAAGACCGCCGACGCGTTGATCCGCGAAGGGGCCACCCAGGTTTTTGCCGCTTGCACGCACGCGGTGTTTTCCGGCCCGGCCGTCGACCGCATTGTGAAGTCCAAAATCACCGAAGTGGTGGCCACGGATTCCGTTCCGCTTTGCGAAGCGGCTAAGGGCGTAAACAAAATCAAAATTTTGAGTGTCGCGGAATTGCTCGCCCGCGGTATTCGTTCGATTCACGAGGAAACATCGATCAGCGAGCTGTTTATTTGAGATTCTCCGGCGCAATTCCGCCGGAAGTGATTCCAGGAAGGGAAAGAAGCTATGGCTAACATTATTGTTGAAGGCGCGCCCCGCGAAACTCGGGGCAAAAACGAAGCGCGGCGCTTGCGCGTTTCCGGTAAGGTTCCCGCCACGCTGTACGGAGGCAAGGGCGAGGTTCTGGCACTCGCCGTGAACACCAAGCAGGTCACCGCGATTCTTCGCTCCGAATCCGGTCACAACACCTTGTTCCAGGTGAACCTCGGTGGCAAGCAGGAGCCCGCGATCGTAAAGGATTGGCAAGTGGATCCGGTCAGCGGCAATCTGCTCCACGTCGACCTGCTGCGCATCGCCATGGACGTCCGCATGAAGGTGAAGGTTCCCGTGCACACCTTCGGCGAGCCGTCTGGCGTGAAGGTGCAGGGCGGCGTTTACGAAGTTGTGACCCGCGAAGTCGAAGTGGAGTGCTTGCCCGCCGACATCCCGACCGAATTCAAGGTGGACGTCAGCGGCCTGGCGTTGAACCAGAGTCTGCGCGCCGGCGAACTGCCGATCGATGCCAAGAAGCTGAAGCTGCTGACCGATCCGCAGACGGTTCTCTCTCACGTCGTTACCCTGCGTGAAGAGGAAGAGAAGCCAGTGGAAGCGGCAGTGGCCACGACTCCGGCGGAGCCCGAAGTCATCAAGAAGGGCAAGAAGGAAGTCGAAGGCGAGGAAGGCGAGGAAGGCGCGAAGCCTGCCGAAAAGCAGGAAAAGAAGAAGTAATTCTTTTCCGCCCGGCACGCGCCAAACATCATGCGGCTCATTGTCGGCCTTGGCAATCCTGGCCCGGAGTATCAGTGGACGCCGCATAATCTTGGTTTTCTGGCCGTGGATGAAATCGCGAATCGCGCTTCCATACGTGTCGAGCGGCCCGAAGGCAAGGCCCTGGTAGGTTTGGGGAAAGTGGCCGGGGAAGAAGTGATCCTGGCCAAGCCGCAGACGTACATGAATCTCAGCGGGATCAGCGTTCGCGACCTGCTGGAAAAGTACGAACTGAGCCCCGAGGATTTGCTGGTGATGTTCGACGAACGCGATCTGCCGTGGGGCATGATTCGCATCGGAGAACGCGGCAGCGCGGGGACGCACAACGGTGCGAAATCGGTGACCAGCGTCGTGGGGACGCAGGAATTTGCCAGGTTGCGGCTCGGTTGCGGCCCCGATCATCCGGTGGGTGATTTGGCGGATTACGTCCTGCGGCCGATGAAAAAAGCCGTGCTGGAAGTGGCCAGCGAGATGGTGGCCGAAGCGGGCGACGCGGTGGAAATGATTCTGACGCAGGGAATCGCCGCCGCGATGAACAAGTTCAACCGGCGCGTCCCGCCGGCGGAAGAGTAAACGATTTTCCCGGGCTCAGCGCCCGGAACGGAAGGAAACGAGGTCATCATGGAAGAACGTTTGTACGATCTGATTTTCATCGCGCGCCCGGCCACGCCGGAAGACGAAATCAAGAAGGTCCTCACTACCATCGAGCATGCCGTCGCCGAAAAGGGCGGCAAGATCGAAAAGACGGAGCACTGGGGCACGCGCAAGCTGGCCTATAAGGTCGCGAAGCACCGCGAGGGGATTTACGTCTACCAGCAGGTGCGCACGAATCATGGCGAGCTGGTTCACGAGCTCGAGCGGCGCTTGGGCGTACAGGACTCGATCATCAAGTATCAGACCATTCGTCTGGACGAAGAGTTGAAGCGCCAGAAGAAACTGACGCACAAGCGCGAGCAGCGCGCCGCGCGCCGTCCGCGCCGCGTCACGCAACCGCCGGTCCCCGCCGCCGAGCAGTCCACCGGCACCGCCTAGCACGTGTAGCGGCGACCTTCAGGTCGCCAGGCGAAAAACGAATTTGTAGTGGCCGGTTTTAGACCGGCTCGCGTTTTGAACCGAATTTCGATTTGCCACATTGGAAAGGTAGGAAGTTATGTCAGAGGAACAGAAACCAGTGCAAGCCACACCTCCTTCGGGCCCGGCAGCCGCGGAAGGCGGCGGCGCCCCCGCAGCCCCGGCGGCTCCGTCCGCTCCCGCGCATCGCTCCGAAGGCGGCGGTCCCCCTCGCCGTGAGGGTGGACACTCGCATTCCGGTCCGCGCCGCGAAGGCGGTCCGGGCGGTGGACGGCGTGAAGGCGGCCCCGGAGGTCCCGGCGGCGGCCCAGGCGGCCCGCGCCGCGGCAAGCGCCAGTATTTCCGCAAGAAGAAGGTGTGCAAGTTCTGTGTCGAGAAGATGGACTTCATCGACTACAAGCGCGCCGACATTCTTTCGCAGTTCGTGCAGGAGCGCGGCAAGATTCTTCCGCGCCGCATGACCGGCGTCTGCGCACGCCATCAGCGGTGGCTCGGCGTAGCCCTGAAGCGCGCCCGCAATATCGCGCTGATGCCATTCGCGGGCAGTGCGGCAGGCATCCAGGCGCCACGCGCCATCGAAGCGCCGAAGGCCCCGGTAGCATAGGCTTCAGCCTGTGCGGCCGAAACAGCAAGACTTTGTAGGGGCCGGGCTCGCCCGGTCCTCTTAAGAGACCCGACGTAGCGGCGACCTTCGGGTCGCCCAGATTTTAGCGGTAAGGATTTTCGAAAGAATTCAGGAGCGAGTCATGCAGATTATTCTTCAAGAAGACGTAGAAAAACTCGGCCACCGCGGCGACGTCGTCACCGTGAAGCCCGGCTACGCCCGCAATTTCCTGTTGCCCAACAAGATCGGAATCGAAGCCACGGCGGGCAACATGAAGGCGCTGGAGCGCATTCGCGGCTCGTTGGCCAAGAAGACCGCCACGGAACTTGAGGCCGCCAAGAAACACGCCGAGATGCTGAACGGCGTGGCCGTCAAGTTCCACCGCAAGACTGGCGAGAACGACCAGATGTTCGGGTCCGTTACGACCGGCGACATCGCGGAAGCCCTGAAGGCGCAGAAGTTCGAAGTCGACAAGCGCCAGGTGCAGCTGGCGGAACCCATCAAGTCCATCGGCGAATTCCCGGTCACGGTAAAAGTATTCCGCGACGTCACCGCCGAAATCAAAGTTCACGTCGAAAAAGAAGTCTAACCAATCCCGCACATTTCCGTTCGCGCGGCAGGGGCATGAGTGATCGTGCCCCCTTTTTTTTGCGTGCGGCAGCAATGCTGCCCCATTTAACCAACGAGCGCGTTTTTCGGCCAACAATCGGATTCCCTGAAAGTTTGCAATTCCGGTGGTTTCCTTTGCCGCGATAGAGCTTTCGGCTAATCTTTCCCCATACCAACGCAATCTCCTTCGTGCCCGCCGTTCCGTTCGGGGCGCATCGCTGAAATTCCAAACCGGCGAGGAGCTTCATTTCGGGAAACCGATTTAGAATTGCGCCAGGAACAATTCCTCTAACTCCCACCATTCGAGCACTTGCTTCCCTTATTTCATGGCATGGCGATTGCACCCCCTTCTCTCCAACGACCGTCGGCCATAGGAATTTACTAACTGTCGCGCAAGTTCTCGTTGCGATCCACGTTGGGGAGCCCACAAAGATGCTCAAACTGAAGTTCGCCGTGCTGCCAATCCTTTTGTCGATGTTCTGCATCCCCAACGTTCAAGCCGGTCCTGCTGCCACGACAACCACATTGGCCATCACTCCTGGCGCGATCGTGACAGCCGGAACCTCCGTCACGCTGACCGCCACGGTGGTCACTACCGTCGGAGGTGCGATGGTAACGCCCGGCATAGTGCTCTTCTGCGATGCCAATGCCACGTTCTGTGAGGATTCCGCCATTCTCGGCGGTGCACAACTGGGAGCTGCCGGCACAGCCTCAGTGAAGGTAACTCTTGGAGCTGGCACCTACAATGTTTTTGCGCGTTTCGCTGGCACCCTCGGTGCTGGCGCCAGTGATTCCGCACCCACACTGCTCACCATCAGTCCGAACGCCACCTATGCTTCGACCACAACGATTGCACCACCGAGCGGAACGTCGCCCAACTTCACCTTGACCGGAACGGTCGCGTCGTTTGGAAAAATCGGTTTCACCGGGAATATTTCGTTTCTGGATACCAGCAACGGCAACGCCTCGCTGGCCTCTGCGGCGCCGGATCCGGCGACTCTGGCGCTTCTGCTCACCCCCAAGCCGAATCTAGCGGACATTTTGACTCCCAACGCTGTAGTAGTCGCCGATTTCAACGGAGATGGCATTCCGGATGTCGTCATTGCGAACTTTGACGGTGGCAATGTCAGTGTGTTCCTGGGCGTTGGCGATGGCACGTTTGCCGCGGCAGTAGACTACACCGTCGGACTGGCACCCAACGCCATCGTGGCTGGAGATGTTGACAACAACGGCTTTGTAGATCTGGTGGTCAGCAATTCCGAAGATGGCTCGATCACCGTCCTGATCAACCAGGGCGACGGCACTTTTGTGGCCAAGCCTCCGATCTTCATCGGCGCGGTGCAGGGCATGGTCCTCGGGGATTTCAACGGCGACGGCAACCTCGATATCGCTGCTACCATCTTCGGCACACCGGGCAATGTCGTTGTGCTTCTGGGTGACGGTGCCGGAGGGTTTGCGCAAAATTGTCCCGATGGTTGTGTGTCCTTTCCCGTCGGAAATAATCCCGGGGCGCTGGTCGCGGCGGACATTAACAAAGACGGCAATCTGGATGTGGTGGTCACCAATCACGATTCGAACACCATCAGCATTTTGCCCGGCAACGGTGACGGAACTTTCCAGCCGCAATCCGTACTCTCGACAGGCACTGCTCCCACAGGAATAGCCGCCGGAGATTTCAACAATGACGGCGCCGTTGACATCGCAGTCACCAACAACGGGGATAACACCGTTACGATTTTCCTGAACAACGGCACGGGTACTTTGGCCGCGTTACCTACCACCGCTCCCACCGGTGCTCTGCCATCGGGAATCGTCGCCGGCGATTTCAACGGTGACGGCAAGCTGGACCTGGCTGTGACCAACGTAAACGAGTTCAATGTGTACGTCTTATTGGGCGACGGCACGGGCGCTTTTCCGACGCATGTTTCCGGCAACGTTGGCAATACTCCGGTGGCCATCGCGGCAGGTGATTTCAATGGAGATGGCCTGCCGGATCTGGTCGCGGTCAATAGCGGCGGCGCACAGGGCGCCAGCATCTTCGTCATCGCGCGCAGTGAAAGCGCGACCGCAAACGTCACTCCGACTCCCGGCACGCACAACGTGCTCGCCAGTTATGCCGCAGACACGGCCCGTATCCCGAGCCAGTCGACGACTGTACCGCTCGTAGTCCTCACCACCACAACCACCACCTTGACCGCCAACCCCGCTAATTCCTCCGTCTACGGGCAGTCCGTTACCTTCACTGCCACCGTTGCTCCACCGCCTGGCAGCGGCCCTGCGTTTGGCGCAGTCAATTTCGTTAACAATCCGGTTGGTGGGCCCGTCACGCTCAACACCGCTAATGTCGATGCCACCGGCACCGCGACGTTCACAACCAGCACTCTGGCCGTTGCCAGCTACAGTCTCACCGCCGCTTATTCCGGCAACGCCGATTCCGCCGCTTCGACCTCGGCTCTCACTCCGTACACTGTCGCCAAGGCCAACACCTCTACCTCCGTCACTTCCTCTCTGAACCCTTCCGTGTCCGGCCAAGCAGTCACCTTTACCGCCACCGTTTCCGCACTAGCTCCCGGAGCGGGAACACCCACCGGCCTGGTAACCTTTCTGGTTAATGGCAGCTCCATCGGTACTGGCGCATTAAGCGCAGGTGTTGCAACTCTGATCACTCCGAACGTGCCGGTTGGCAGCCAAACCATCACTACAACTTACAGCGGCAGCAACAGCTTCAACGGGAGCGCTGGCTCGCTCACCGGCAATCCGCAGGTAGTGAACCCCGCGAACACGACTCTCTCCCTGACCTCCTCCGTGAATCCGTCCGTTTTCGGTCAACGCATTACGTTCAGCGCCAACGTTTCCGTCGTTGCTCCAGGTGGCGGTGGTCCTTCGTCGGGAACCGTAACCTTCTTCGACAATGGAACGATGATCGGCAGCGGAGCGCTTGGCGACGGCCCGGCCATCTTCAGCATTTCCACCCTGGCTGTCGGCAACCACCCCATCACTGCGACCTTCGGCGGCAACGCCAGTTTCAACGGCAGCACGGGCACGCTTACCGGTACTCCGCAAGTGGTCAATAAAGCCAACACCACCACCGTGCTCACCACCTCGGCCAGTCCTTCCACATTCGGTCAATCGGCTACGCTCACCGCCACCATCAGCCCGCAATTTGGCGGATCGCCCAGCGGCACGGTCACCTTTAAGTCCGGCACAACCGTGATCGGTTCTCCGGTTGCTGTCAGCGGCGGCACAGCGGTCCTGATAACTACCGCCTTGCTGGGCGGCACGCAAAATCTTACCGCCGTGTATTCCGGCGACACCAACTTCACGACTTCCACATCCGCTCCGGTCAGCTTCACAGTCAACACGGCGACTTCCACCACACTGCTGACCACTTCGGCCAGTCCCTCCACCTTCGGAGCCTCTGTAACGCTCACTGCTACAGTCAGCTCTGCCGCAGCTGGCACGCTCACCGGCACGGTCACTTTTAAGTCCGGCACCACCGTGATCGGTTCTCCGGTTGCCGTCAGCGGCGGCACAGCGGTCCTGATGACTACCGCCTTGCTGGGAGGTACGCAAAATCTTACCGCCGTGTATTCCGGCGACACCAACTTCACGACTTCCACATCCGCTCCGGTCAGCTTCACAGTTAACCCGGCGACTTCCACGACTGTGCTGACCACTTCGGCCAGTCCCTCCACCTTCGGAGCTTCTGTAACGCTTACAGCTACAGTCAGCTCCGCGGTCACAGGTACGAGCACCGGTACGGTCACTTTTAAATCCGGCACTACCGTGATCGGTTCTCCGGTAGCCGTCAGCGGCGGCACCGCCGCGCTCGTAACCACTGCTTTGCCTACTGGCACACAGAGCCTAACTGCGGTGTATTCCGGTGACGCCGACTTCGCGACTTCTACATCCGCTCCGGTCAGCTTCACGGTTAACCCTGCGACCTCCACCACCGTGCTGACCACTTCGGCCAGTCCCTCCACCTTTGGTGCCTCTGTAACGCTGACGGCTACCGTCAGCTCCACTGCAGCTGGCACGCTCACCGGCACGGTCACTTTCAAGTCCGGCACCACCGTGATCGGTTCTCCAGTTGCGGTCAGCGGCGGCACAGCGATCCTGATAACTACCGCCTTGCTGGGCGGCACGCAAAATCTCACCGCCGTGTATTCCGGCGACACCAACTTCACGACTTCCACATCCGCCCCGATCAGCTTCACGGTTAACCCGGCGACTTCGACCACCGTGCTGACCACTTCCGCCAGTCCTTCCACCTTTGGAGCTTCTGTAACGTTCACGGCTACGGTCAGCTCTGCCGCAGCTGGCACGCTCACTGGCACGGTCACTTTTAAGTCCGGCACTACCGTGATCGGTTCCCCGGTTGCCGTCAGCGGCGGCACAGCGGTTCTGATAACTACCGCCTTGCTGGGCGGCACGCAAAATCTCACCGCCGTTTATTCCGGCGACACCGACTTCGCCACTTCCACATCCGCTCCGGTCAGCTTCACGGTTAACCCGGCGACCTCCGCCACTGTGCTGACCACTTCGGCCAGTCCGTCCACTTTCGGCCAGTCCGTCACGCTTACAGCTACCATCACGCCGATTCCGACCGGCGCTTCGCTTGGCTCCGTCAACTTCTTTAACGGTGCGACAAACATTGGTAGCGGGAACGTCAACGCCTCCGGCGTCGCGACGCTTACTACGGCGGCGCTTCCCGTCGGCGTGCTCAGCCTGACCGCCGTTGACTCGGGCAACGGTAACTTCGCCACTTCTACGTCAGCCGCCGTCAGCTTCACGGTCAACAAGGTCGCCACCACCACCGCGCTTGCGGTCTCCCCGAATCCAGTCATCGCCGGCCAGACGGTCACGCTTACTGCGACTATCACTCCGACGCCCGCCGGCGCACCCCTCGGCACTGTGGACTTCTTCAACGGCGCCACCAACATTGGCACGTCCAACGTCAACGGCAATGGCGTCGCCACGCTTATCACCGCGATGCTGCCGCAAGGTACGCTGAGCCTCACCGCCACTTATTCCGGCAATGTTGACTTTGCGACCTCCACGTCCCCGGCGCAAAGCCTGGTCGTCGTCACGGCCACCACCACCGCGCTTACGGCCGCTCCCAATCCGTCCACGTTTGGCCAGTCGGTCACCATGACCGCGACGGTCGTGCCAACTCCCACTGGCGCATCCTTCGGCACCGTGAATTTCTTCAATGGCGCCACCATGCTCGGCACCGGAAATGTCAACGCTTCGGGAGTTGCCACCTTCAGCAGTACCGCGCTGCCCGTCGGTACCCTGAGTCTCACCGCCGTCTATTCCGGCAACGCCGCGTTCGGCACTTCGACTTCGTCGGCGTTTAGCCTTACGGTTAACGTCGCGCCCACAACCACCACGCTGGCAGCTTCGCCGAGCCCCGGAACGTTCGGACAAAGCATCATTCTCACCGCCACAATCGCTCCGGTTCCCTCGGGAGCCGCGCTCGGCTCCGTTAACTTCTTCAACGGCGCGACCAATATCGGCACGGGCAATCTAAACGCCTCCGGTGTCGCCACTCTGGCCATCACCACGCTGCCTGCCGGCAACCTCACCCTCTCTGCCTGTTTATTCAGGCAACGTCAGCTTTGGTCCGTCTACCTCGGCCGGATTGCCCCTCACCGTCAACACCACCTTTGCCGTGAACGCACCCGTCACTTCTTTCGTAGTTGTGGAAGGCGGGTCCGTGCCGATCACGATCAACATTCCGCCGCTCGGCGGGGCCTTCAATAACGTAGTCATCATGACCGCCACAGGCCTGCCCCCGGGAGCTACCGGCACATTTGTTCCACCCACGGTCACGCCGGGCGCTGTTGGCGCTACAACGATTCTGACCATCCAACTGGCGCCGCTTGCAGCCAACTCCTCCAGGCCTGGCGCCGAGTCTGGCGCGTCTGTCCCCGCGGTTGCCTTTGTTGCCGGGTTGCTCCTGTTCATCCGCCGCAAACATCTGCGCAAGTCGCTGCGGCTCGCCGCCATATTCATGCTGGTCACGCTGCTTGGCTCCACGCTCATGGGCTGCGCCGGCGGGTTCCTGCGGCCGCCCAGCACTCCGCCCGGAGCGTTCATGGTCACCATTACAGGTACAAGCGGCACAACGGTGAACTCCACGACGGTCGCGGTGGTGGTGCGATGAAAACGCCAGCCGCCAACCCCACAACAGCGAGCACCTCGGACCGGAAATCCACAAGGACTTCACTCACAGGATGGGAATTGACTTCGATGCAGATCGCCACGACATGCTCGCTTGCTCTGGTTTTCAGTTTCCTCTTTTGTCTTTTTCCAACTCAACTCAGCGCGCAGGAGGGTGGCCGCTTCGAGGTTGGCGTGGACTACAATTTCGTGCACACCAACGCGCCGCCCGGACAGTGCGGGTGCTTTTCGATGCAGGGCGGCGACGCGTGGGCCGGTTGGTTCCTTACCGACCACCTCTCCGTGGTGGCGCAGGGAGCTGTGCAGCACGCTTCCAACATTAACGGCACCACGGCCAGCTTGACGCTTGTCTCCTACATGGCCGGTCCGCGCGTCAGCTTTCGCGAAACCCATCGCGTCGTGCCATTTGCTCAGGCGCTGTTCGGCGGTTCGCATGCCAGCGGATTGCTCACTCCTTCGCCTACCACCGGCCTTTCCAGCACCGCGAATGCCTTTGCGTTTGCCGCGGGGGGCGGCGTGGACTTTAAATTGTCCCGAATGTTTTCCATCCGGGCGATTCAGGCGGATTATTTTTACACCCGCTTTGACAACGGCGGAAATCAACACCAGAACAACCTGCGAATTTCGGCGGGTTTGTATGTGCATTTCTAGCTGCACGCTTGCCGATTCGCAATTCTTTGCGCACCGCTGATTGGCGAAGACCAGGCACCCGCTCGTGCGGGAAACTTTCCCACCGGTTTTCCTTCGCAATCCACACCTACTCCAATTGACGCCCGCAGCTTCTACCCGCACAATCCGTGAAGAACTTCGGTTCGGGGTGAATCGTCCGCCGGAGGATTTTCGGTGCTTGCTTTTTCGCGCCCTTCTTTTCTATACTAGCGAAACAAAAGCGAAGAAAGGTCTCTCTTTTCGCCATGTCTGCTGATTCCGCACTCGAACGCGCACTTCCGAATAACCTCGACGCGGAGCGTTCCATCCTTGGGGCCATCCTGCTGGATAACCACGCCCTGAACGCGGCGGTGGAGTCGCTGAAGCCCGACGATTTTTTCATTCCGCAGCACCGCAACATCTTTACCCGCATGATGGCGCTTGGCGAAGCGCAGCAGGCGATCGATCTCGTCACCCTTACCGAGGAGCTGCACCGCCGCAGCGAACTCGACGCCTCCGGCGGCGCGCCGTATCTCGCGTCCCTTGTCGACGGCATGCCACGCGTCTCCAATATCGAGCACTACGCGCGCATCGTGAAGGAAAAGGCGATGCTGCGGAACCTGATCCACGCCACGCACAATATCCAGCAGCGCGCGTTTGAGGGTGAAGACGGTGCGGACGCCATCCTTGATAACGCCGAGTCCAGCATTTTTGCCATCGCCGAGGACCGCATCAAAGCCGGACTGATTTCGGTGAAGGACATTGTTCGCGACAATTTCGAACGGCTGGAAAAAATCTTTCGCGAAGGGAAGAGCGTCACCGGTGTTTCCACCGGGTACGCGGAACTGGACAAACTTCTTTCCGGCCTGCAGCCTTCGGAACTCATCATCCTTGCGGCGCGCCCATCGCAGGGGAAAACCGCGCTGGCGCTGAACCTGGCGGAGAATATCGCGCTGCGCGGCGGGCTGCCTTGCGCTCTTTTCAGTCTGGAAATGTCCAAGGAGTCCTTACTGCAGCGCCTTGTTGCCTCCGTCGGCCAGGTGGACGCTCACAAATTCCGTTCCGGCCACCTGAGCCGCGAAGACTGGCGCCGGATGACTGAAGCTCTCGGCACCATTTCCTCCGCGCCGCTCTGGGTGGACGATTCGGGTTCCAGCAGCGTTTTGGAAATTGGCGCCAAAGCGCGGCGGTTGAAGCGCGACAAGGGGCTTTCACTGCTGATCGTTGACTATCTCCAGCTCATCACCGCCCGCGGACGCTTCGGCTCCCGTCAGGAAGAAGTCGCCAGCATCTCCCGCGGCCTCAAAGGCCTCGCCAAGGAATTGCAGATTCCCGTCCTTGTCCTCAGCCAGCTGACCCGCGCTCCCGAACGCGAAGAACGCGGGCCGCAGCTTTCCGATCTGCGCGAATCGGGCGCCATTGAACAGGACGCCGACGTGGTGATGTTCATCTATCGTCCCAATTGGGGAAAGATGGATCTGACGCCGGAAGAGCGCGACATGGCCGACATCGTGATCGCCAAACAGCGCAACGGCCCCACCGATAAGGTGAAATTCGTTTTCCGCAGCCGCCTGACGCGATTCGAAGAAGCGGCGCCGGACGCTTTCTCGCAATTCTCTGGCGGCGAACAGTAGCGGCGCGCTTCAGCCTGCCATGAATTCCGATAGGGTATGCTATTCAGGCATCCATCCATTTATGGAGATTCTCAATGAGTGCACCCTGGAAACCCGAAGGCTATAATTCCGTTTCCGTTTACATCGTTGCGGAGAATGCGCAACGCGTTATCGACTTTTTGAAGGCGACATTTGATGCAGCGGAACTGCGGCGTTTTGGGATGCCCGACGGAACAATCATGCACGCGGAAGTTCGCATTGATGACACGGTGGTGATGATCGCCGATGCCGGCGGGGCTTATCCCGCGTTCCCTGCGTGGCTGCACGTGTACGTGCCGGATGCGCAAGCGACTTACAAGAAAGCCCTGGCTGCCGGCGGCGTTTCTGTTCAGGAACCCGTGCAGAAACCGGGCGACCCCGACACCCGCGGCGGCGTGAAGGATCCTTGTGGCAACACCTGGTGGGTCTCCAGCCAGCTGATCTAGCGCAGCCGCGCGATACGTTCATTCATTCGTTTCGTTGACTTACTCTGCCGGCCTCTTTACAATGCGCGAGAATGTCAGATTCGTCCTCCCTCATCGGTCAAACCGTATCTCATTATCGAATCGTCGAAAAGCTCGGCGGTGGCGGCATGGGCGTGGTGTACAGGGCAGAAGACACCCGGCTGCACCGAGCTGTCGCCCTGAAATTTCTTCCCGACAACGTGGCTCGGGACACGCAAGCCTTGATTCGCTTCCGGCGTGAAGCGCAAGCGGCGTCCGCCCTGAATCACCCGAATATCTGCACCATCTACGACATCGGCGAAGAAGACGGCCAGGCTTTTATCGCCATGGAATGCCTGGAAGGAAAAACCCTTAAGCACATCATCAACGGCCGCCCGTTGGAGTTGGATACGCTCCTAACCATTGCCGTGGACATCGCTGACGCCCTCGACGCCGCGCATTCCAAAGGCATCGTTCACCGCGACATCAAACCCGCAAATCTTTTCGTTACCGACCGCGGCCACGCAAAAATTCTCGACTTCGGCCTGGCGAAAGTCGGCTCGGAAAAATCGGCCGCCACCACCCTGGAATCCCTGGCAACCCAGGGCGTGGACACCGCGCAGCTGACCAGTCCGGGCAGCACCATCGGCACCGTCGCTTACATGTCCCCGGAACAGGCCCGCGCGAAGGATCTCGACTCTCGCACCGATCTTTTTTCCTTCGGCGCCGTGCTCTATGAGATGGCGACCGGCCAACTCCCCTTTCGCGGCGAGAGCACGGCGATCATCTTCGACGCAATTCTGAATCGCGTGCCGATTTCGCCCGTCCGACTGAATCCCGATCTCCCGCCCGACCTGGAACGAATCATCAGTAAAGGACTCGAAAAAGATCGCGCCCTGCGCTACCAGCACGCATCTGACATTCGAGCCGACCTCAAGCGGCTCCAGCGGGACACCAGTTCGTCGCGTATTCCAGTCGCGGAATTCGCGGATCGCGCGCCTTCTTCTTCCTCGGGCTCCGGTGCTCCGGCCACGGGGTCTAGTGGTGTTCCAGCGGCGGCAAGCTCCGGGGATGTAGTTCCGGCCGCAGCAGCTGGCCGCGGCAAGAGTCTCCTGATCGGGCTATCGGTTGGGGTGGTGGTCCTGGCAATCGCGGCGTTCGGTTTCTACAAGCTTGGCAATCGCAAGCCCTCCCTGAATCTTCAGGATCTGGAAATCACGAAGCTCACGCAAAGCGGCAAAGCCTCCGGTGTCGCCATCTCTCCGGATGGCCAGTATGTCGTTTATGTTTTGACGGACGGGGAGAAACAAAGCCTGATGGTTCGCCAGGTCGCCACGGGGAGCGATGTCCAGGTGCTTCCCGCTGATGTCATCGTGATCTACGGCCTTACGTTTTCCCCCGACGGCGTGTACATTTACTTCACCGCCTCCACCAAGGAAAACAATCTCTTCAGTTCGCTCTACAAAATGCCCGTGCTTGGCGGATCCCCCACTGAAGTCATCCGGGACATTGATACCGGGATCAGTTTTTCGCCGGACGGCAAGCGCTTCGCATTCCTCCGCGGCGTTCCGACCCAGGGAAGCGTCAACCTCCTGCTGGCGAACACCGATGGCACCGGCGAGCATCTGCTGCTGAGCAAGCCGGGTAGCGTGAACCCTTTCGCGATGTTGCGTCCCGCGTGGTCTCCGGATGGCAAGACCATCGTCTACACGGTTTATGAGGCGGCCAACCGGCAAACCCTGTATGCCGTGTCGCCTGAGGATGGCTCCGCGCACTCGCTCTATTCCACGCTGGACGAATTGGGATTGCCCGAGTGGGTTCCCGACGGTTCTGCTCTGCTGATTCCGATTCGCGAACGAGGCCCCGTAAGTCGCGGCCAGCTGTGGAGCGTTTCCTTTCCCGCAGGAGAAGCACATCGTCTCTCCAACGACCTGACGAACTACAGCCTTGCCTGGCTGGATCTTTCCCGGGACGGTTCCTCGCTGACCACGATTGAAAACAACCGAACTTCCGATTTATGGGCGCTGCCGGCGGGCGATTCTGCGCGCGCGAAGCAACTTACCTCTGGGGGGCCTCCGATCGCCTACGTGACTTCGCTCGGAAAAGACCGCCTCTTTTACCAGACCGACAATCGCGATCTGTATTCCATTTCCGTGGAGGGCGGCAATCCTACTCAATTGGTCGCCAGTGACCAGCATGTTGGCTTCGCTTCGGGTTGCGGGGATGGCAAGCACATCGTTTACCGCAAAGTGGAGAACGAGCAGGCCAACCTCTGGCGGGTGGATGCGGATGGCAAGAACCCCGTGCAATTGACCCACGAAAAATCCGTTGCGATTCCCCTGTGTTCCCCGGACGGGCAATGGGTCACGTATCAGGACCGCAACGAAGTTGTAAGCTCCATCATTGCCGTTGATGGGGGAACTCCGCGTCCACTCCAACTGCCGAACCTTCCCATGGGGTTCACCTGGCTCTCCCCGGACGGGAAGCAGGTTCTTTACAATTACCAGGATCCTGCCCACCTGCAGGCTCGCGTCCGCGTAAACGTGGTGGCGATTGAAGGTGGGCCATTGAAGTATTCCTTTGAGAGAATGATCGGTGCCGGTAGCTACCAGTGGTCGCCCGACGGACATGGATTCGACTTCCCGGTGACCCGCGGAGGAATCTCCGACATGTGGCGTCAACCGCTTAGCGGTGGTCCGCCAAAGCAGTACACGCACTTTGCTTCCGGCCTCATCTACAACTTCGCGTGGTCGGGAGACGGTAAAACCCTGGTGCTCACGCGTGGCACCCGCACTGCCGACATCATCCTGCTAAAAGCGAACAAGAAGCGGCAGTGATCTCCGGCGTGGTTGGCGCCCCGGACAACAAGCGATCCATCTCGCCGGACAAGCACGAGAACACCAACGGTTGCCAATAGTGCGCGCGGATTGAGTGTCTCGAAAGCGGATCGGTTTCTCACTTGACACAGTGAGTCAGCGCGACCACAGTCCCCCCGATTCGACCCAAACTCCCCTGTTCCTAACTCGTCGTATCCCACTGTTCTATAAGGAGTTGGTCAGTCGGCTGGAAGCAATTGCCCTCCGCGGTTGGCAACGCGATTGCTCCTTCCCGGGTGTTGTCGTTCTCGCTAGCGGCGCCTCATCCTGGCTTTTCGCCATTGGGATTGAATGCCGTACACTAGTTATTCAGGAATTCTCATGTCCCGCAGAACTAAAAATCAGAATTCGCCGGAATTCATCGGACGGCCCGTCTGGGCGGAAGTTTCGCTTTCCGCGCTCACCGGAAATTTTCGCGCCATCCGCGAGTACGTGAACCCGCGGGAGGAAAAGCGCAAGACGCCGCGGAAAGTTCTTTGCATCGTCAAAGGCAACGCTTACGGACACGGTGGAGCGCCGGTAGCCAAGGCCCTCGAAAAGGCCGGTTCGGACTGGCTCGGCGTCGCGTCCGCCGGCGAAGGCATGGAAATCCGCAAGGCCGGGGTGCGCACTCCGATTCTTGTTCTCGGCGGTTTCTGGCCCGGCGAGGAAAAAAATCTTCTCCAGCACAAACTGACGCCGGCGATTCACCGCTGCGAACAGCTGCTCGCGTTCGAAGCGGCGGCCGCAAAACTGCGTAAGAGAAATGTTGCCGTCCAGCTTAAGATTGATACCGGCATGAACCGCCTGGGAATCATGCCGAAAGACGCCGACTGCTTCGCGCGGCAACTTGCCAAGTGCAAGCACGTGAATCTTGCCGGCACGTTCACGCATCTGGCGTCTTCCGAAGTTTTAACCGACACCGAACTTGGCCAGCAGACCAGACAGCAACTAGATCGCTTCTACTCGACCGTTGAGCGCCTTCGGGCTCTCGGCGCCGATACCGGAATTCTCCACATCGCCAACAGCGCGGCCATCGCCGCGCGGCCGGAATCCTGGGCCGACATGGTGCGTCCGGGCGCGATTCTATACGGCTATCACCCCGGGTTTGATCCCCCGGAACGCCGCGCGGAATTCGAAAAGAAATTGCCTTTGCGTCCGGTGATGAGTCTTCGCGCGCGCTTGATGAGCGTCCGCTGCATTGCCGCCGGCGAAGCGGTCGGCTACGACGCCACGTGGATTGCGCAGAGACCTTCCCGCATCGCGGTTCTTTCCGCTGGCTATGCCGATGGAGTGCACCGCTCGCTTGGCAATCGCGGCGTTCTCTACATCCGAGGTCACGCGGCGCCTATCATTGGCATCGTCTCGATGGACGTAGTGATGCTTGACGTCACCGACGTTCCCGACGCGGCAGTCGGCGACGTCGCCACGCTCTACGGCACTTACGGCGACAGCGTGTTTCCAGCCAACGTTGTTGCGCGCAGCATTGGCACGGTGACCTCCGACTTAATTAGCGGGGTCAGCCAGCGCGTGCCGCGTTTCTATCTTCCTTAAAATTCCCGCTTTGGCCGCACTTGGGTAGTGGGTCAGTTTCCGATTATCCGGGTGGTCTCAATGGATCGACGCAACGCTCAGCTTGAAGCTACCTAAGCATTGAAAACAAAAGCTAAAACCGCTCACTCGGTTAGATCAGCCGGAACGCTACCTTAGCTAGGTTTTGCCCGAGCACAACGAGGCAGATCGACCTTCCAAGGGAAGTATTATCGGATCAACTGATTAGATGGTGTTGCATCGACCGGTTGAGCTGGCACGATTTACCAGGACCTACCCGGGCACTCAACCGAATAGCAAGCTGGAGTTGACGCTCGCTAAATGGTTTAATTGCGAGGTGTCCTCCAAGCGTCCTCAATTCTTACTGCTCCTAATGTTGCTGCCAGGTGGGATTTGCCAGGCCCAAGAAAAGGCCACAGCCAATCTAATACTCAAAGTTGATGAGACTGTGGACGGCCCTCTGGGAGGCCAAAAGTCCTCATCATGTTTGAGGGTCTATTCCGACGGCAAGGTGCTTTATGCGAGTTGGCGGAACTCCGGGATGACCATAATTGATAAAGAAACGGGAAAGAAGTCCAGACCAGAGAAGACCATCTCCGTTGAGCACCACCTCGAAAATGGAGATAAGTGGGAACTGTCCAGTTTTCTTGAATCGAAAATACTGAAAGGGATTCCAGACAAATACGCTCCACCTCATCGGCCAATCGATTATTTTGAGAATGTCACGGTGCGAATCATCAGTCCAAATGGCAAGGAGCGACAGATTTCTACTCGCGAATTCTATGTGGCAAGTCTCGAAGAGAAGAGTCGCTACCCGTCAGCACTTATTCTGCTGATGGACAAAATTGATGAGATCGAGAAAGAAACGAACGAGAAGGGGAAATCCACTGAAATGCCATCAGATTGCCGATTGAAACTACAAGAACACTGAACAGTTTCAAGCAGTGCGACACTGACTTGTCAGTGCGTATGTGGTTCCCCAGCGGCAAAGTCCTGATAAACGCGGTAACCGGAAACTGACCAACCTCGCGCATTTGGTCGGACTTGACGTAACGCTAATTCAAGAGTATACAGTGCATCACGTAACCTGCTCCGGCAGGAAGGGCCCGTCCCCTGGTTGCCTTCTTGGCCCCATGCTCCACGGAGCGGTTCGGCGTATGCCGTACCGTGAGGTCTTATGAACGATCCAGGGTCAACCCGAGCAGGCCTTCCACTTTCTGAAAGTTCCTTGTCTACAGGTGTTTCCAAATCAAACGTGGGCGGTGTGCTGGGGCAGGAGTGGGATTTCTGGGCCATTCGCCTTGCCCTGTTCGGGAGTTCTGTCGGTCTTTGCTTCGCGCTGCGTCCCTTCAATCTCCACGGCGTTCCCGCCGTCGGGTTCGGCTTTCTTATAGCGATGGTGATTTTGCTGGCGGAGTTGCGACTTCGCCACGCGGAGATCAGCGGGCTTGTGGGAGGGTCGATCGGCGTGGTGCTCGGTCTGCTGGTTTCCCTCCTGATTACCCTCGTTGTTTCCCGCACCTCGGAACCCGAATCCGCCAAGTCCTTCATCGAATTTGCTTCGCTCCTCTCGCTGGGCTACCTCGGCCTGGTGATCGGCACGCGGCGCGGGCGGGAGATGAGGCCGCTGCCGTTTCCGGAGCAAACCAATGTTGCCGCGCCGGCGGCTCCCGTTTCGGTGATGAAACTTGTAGACACCAGCGTGCTGATTGACGGCCGCATCGCCGACATTTGTGAAACCCATTTTCTGGATGGAACGCTGGGCTTGCCGCGCTTTGTGCTTCACGAACTGCAGATGGTCGCCGATTCTTCCGACTCGCTGAAGCGTCAGCGCGGCCGCCGTGGCCTCGAAGTGTTGCAGCGCATGCAGAAAATGCCCGGCCTCGAAATTCGCGTGCTCGATGATGATTTTTCCGGCAATTCTGGCGTGGACCAGAAGCTGGTCGAACTCGCGCGGCGCACCGGCGCCAAGATTGTTACCAACGATTTCAACCTGAACAAGGTGGCGCGGGTGCAGAATATTTCCGTGCTGAATATCAATGAGTTGGCCAACGCGCTGAAGCCCGCCGTGCTGCCCGGCGAATCCATGCGCGTCCTGATCCTGCGGGAAGGGAAGGAGCCTACCCAGGGAGTTGCTTACCTGGACGACGGCACGATGGTGGTGGTGGATGGTGCGCGCCGCTTGATCAACCGCACTGTGGACATCCTTGTGACTTCGGTTCATCAGACGCCCGCCGGCAAAATGATTTTTGGCCGCCTGGACGAACGCCACGACTCCGGCTCTGTTCGCGCGGCGTCGGCTACGGCGTCGGCAGGGGCCGGCGCCCGCAGCGAAACGTCCATCGGCGGCAATGGCCACGCAATGCGCCCGCCCCGAAACGAACCAGGCGCCGCGCTCGACCAGCCCGGCGGTAATCCCTACCCCGACTCCGAAACCGTGTAGGCGCCTTTTGAGTGCGACAGCGAAGCTGCCGCTTTTCCGGATTAGCCGCGACTCCAAACTCTAATTTTTACGCCCCCGCATCCAGACCCAAATCCTCTTTCTCCAATTTCAAATACGCTTGCAGCACCTCTACCACCAGCGCATGATCTTCCCGCTGCGGCAACCCCGAGACCGCAATTGTGCCGACGCATCCTGTGCCTGCAAGCAAGATCGGGAAGCACCCGCCATGCGGGGCGAAATCTTTCAGCTCCAGCCCGGTAGCCGCGTGCAGAGTCGTTTTCGCTCTCTCATATTTCAACCCGATCGCATAGGAACTCCGCTGATAGCGCATCACGACGTTCCGCTTACGCCGGATCCAATCCCAGTTGTCGGGCGTAATCCCTGGCATCGCGTAGCAGAAAAGCGGCATGCCATGCATTTGAATGTCGATAGCCACGGAAACCTTTCGCTTTTCCGCCGCTGCCTTCAGAGCTGATCCAATTGCCCAGGCCGCCTCGGCGTCAAAGTGTTTGAACTGCAGCCGCTGCTCCTGCAGCAAAATCTTCTCAATGTCCTGATCGATGCTCATGCTCTCTCCGCTCGGCAAAATTCCAATTCCATGCAAGCTCTCCTCGAAAGTTTCCGTATCATAGCAAGGTTTCCTTTCCTCACTGAAACCGCCCTTTTCGGGCTGTCTGCCATTTTTCATCTGCCCCTGCTTTGCGGTACACTCTCCCTTCTGCATCCCGCGCTTGGGCCCGCAAGGTGTCGCTTCAGCCGGTCTGCTTTCACGATATGGGGCAAATAACAGCCATTCTTCCCGCCGCAGGTCTCGGCACGCGCATGGGCGCGGAGACGCCGAAGCAGTTTCTTGAGCTGGATGGAGTGCCCATCGCGGTTCTGAGCGTGCGGCGCATTGCCTCCTGTCCGCTGGTCACGCAAATTATCGTTGCCACCCGGCCGGACGGCATCGAAAAGCTGGAAGCGCGCCTCCGCGAGGAGAAATTCAAGCAGCCGTTGCGCGTGATTAAGGGCGGAGATTCCCGGCAGGAGTCGGTGGCCGCGGCGCTGAAGCTTGTTTCGAACGATACGGAGCTTGTCCTTGTGCATGACGCCGTTCGGCCGTTTATCGCTGTCGAACAGATCACCCGCGTGATCGAAGAGGCTCGGCGCTGCAAAGCCGCAATCGTGGGCATTCCTGCGATGGACACCGTCAAAGAAGTAAAGCGCGCCAGCCTGCCCGAAGACGTAGCTCTGATCATCAGCACCGTTCCCCGCGAACGCATAGTGCTCGCGCAGACGCCGCAAGTTTTCGAAACGCGCCTGCTGAAAGAAGCTTTTGCCCGCGCCGAAGCGGACGGCGTCAGCGCCTCCGACGAAGCGGGCCTTGTCGAGCGCCTCGGCTATGACGTCCACGTGATCCAAGGCTCCGAGCGCAACATCAAAATTACCAAGCCCGCCGACATGGAACTCGCCCGCTTCTATTTGCAACTCGAGCAGAAAAAAGCATGAGCGTGCGCTGCGGCATCGGCTACGACCTGCATCGCCTTGCGGAAGGGCGCAAGCTCATCATCGGCGGCATCGAAGTGCCGTTCGACAAAGGCCCCGTCGGACATTCTGACGGCGATGTGGTTGCCCACGCGCTGTGCGACGCGTTGCTGGGCGCCGCGGGCTTGGGCGATATCGGGACGCATTTCCCGGACACGGATCCCAAGTGGAAGGGCGCGAACAGCCTGCAATTTTTAGAGTACGCGCGCAAACTTCTTGACGAAAAACGTCTCGCCATCGAACACGTCGACGCCGTGGTCATTCTCGAGCGTCCCAAACTCGGCCCGCATTTTCCCAAAATGCGTGAAGCCCTGGCCAAAGCGCTCCGCGTCCCCACCGAAAAAATCCACCTGAAAGCCAAAACCAACGAAGGCGTAGATGCCGTGGGCCGCGGCGAAGCCATCGCCGCGCATGTAGTCGCCACCCTCTCTTTGTAGGGGCCGAGCTTGCTCGGCCCGTTCTTACTTGTAGGGCCCGCCTTCCGAGGCGGGCCGCTCCTAATGCGCTAAACTTTCCGCATGCCCCTCAACGACTACCTCGCCGAACATCCCCCGCATCCAAATCCCTATTCAGCAACGGATATTCTCACTCTTCTCCACGAAAACCGCTGGCTAACCACCACGCCCACCGCCGAGCATCTTGCCTGGGCCGATCGCGCCGCAAAACTTCTTGGCCATTACGCAGAAGACCGCGCGGCCCTCGCCAATCTCCTGCGTCCCGTCTTCCATTACGACGCCGGCCGAATCCTGCAATCCCCCGACGCCCAAGCCGCCATCTCGCGTTACGCCGCCCGGGAAGTCATCCGCCACCTCGCCCCGCTCGTTCTCGAGCCTGTCCCGTTCACCTCCGAACGCTTCAAGGAAGTCGCCACCTACTTGAAGGAAACCTGCGGTGTCCGCAGCCGCGATCTCTTCCATCCCATTCGGCTCTCGCTCACCGGCCGCATCGGCGAAGGTGAACTCGACCGCGTAATCCTCCTCGTCGACGATGCCGCCGGCCTGCCGTTTGCCGTCCCGGTAAAATCCGTCCGCACTCGCATCCTCGAATTCTGCGCGGCCCTCGACTAATTTTGAGTGCGAGAGTAAAGCTCTCGCTTTTGAGTATTCCGCCTAGCCACCCAATCAAGCGTTCGCCCCGAACTCTCAGTGACCTCTGGGTCCAAACTCGGTTTCCTCTGTGTCAAATCTTTTTTCTTTCTTTCTTTCTTTCTTTCTTTCGTCCGAAACTTTTAACTTTGCACAGTGAACTGCTTGCCCGGCGTAGCCGCGCCTTTTACAGTGAAGGAGGGTAAACTTGTTCCCCATGGATCGTCTCACCGGCATTCACGCCATTCGCGAGGCCCTCGAGGCCGGCAGCGCCTTCGACCGAATCCTCATCGCCAAGGGCCGCCAGGACACTCGCGTCGAGGAGATCGTCCAGCTCGCCCGCGCGCAAAATATTCCCGTGCGCTTTGAAGACCGCAGCCAGCTTGATCGCCTCGCCAGTTCGCGCGATCACCAGGGCGTAGTTGCGATCGCCGCCGCGCGTCCCCCAGCCACGCTCGAAAGCCTTCTCGACCAGGCCAACAAATCCAAAGGTCAGATCGGGCTGATCGTTCTCCTTGACGGCGTCGAAGATCCGCACAACCTCGGCGCTATCATTCGCACCGCGTTGGCCGCAGGTGCCCATGGCATCGTCATCCCCGAACGCCGCGCCGCGGGCCTCACCGACACGGTAGCGCGCGCTTCAGCGGGCGCGCTGGCACACCTGCCCGTCGCCAAGGTGGTGAATCTTGTTCGCGCGATGGAAGAGTTGAAGGAAGCAGGCTACTGGCTGGTAGGACTGGATGAAACCGCCGAAAAAACTTACACCGACATTGATTACACAACGCCAACAGGAATCGTCATGGGCGGCGAAGGCAACGGCCTCCACGAACTAACCCGCAAACGCTGCGACTTCCTGGTGTCGCTGCCAACAAGCGGCCCGGTAAAATCCCTCAACGTCAGCGTAGCCACCGGCGTAGTCCTTTTCGAAGCCCTCCGCCAGCGCCACGGCAAGCGCAATTCGTAATCGGATATCAGCGATTGGGATGAGGCCGCAGCGCGAACATCAGCACTCAGCACGACGATCCGCTGCACATCGCTAAAGTATATTGCGGCCCCGAGGGTTGAGAGATATCATGGCGCCCAGTCCCGCCCCCACAATCCTTTAGCTCAAGAGTTGCCCCGGAGGGATCGCATTATGAAATGCAAATTGTTCGTCTTGTTGGCGAGCCTCATCGTCGCGCTGTTTGCCGCGGGTTCCACGCTTGGCGCGAAGAGTTATTCCTACTTTCGCGTGGGCAGCCCAAACGACATCACCGCGTCAACTACAGCGGGCACGGTGCTTATGGGCGGCGGCACGGACGTCGACGCGGCTTTCCAATGGATGTGCCAGCGCAGCGGCGGCGGTGATTTTCTGGTGATTCGCGCCACCGGCACCGATGCCTACAATCCTTACATCCAGCAACTGTGTCCCGGTGAAAATTCTGTCGCCACGCTGATCATTCCCAATCGGGCGGCGGCGAGCGATCCCTTCGTCGCCAGCACCATAGCGAACGCGGAAGCCTTGTTCATCGCCGGCGGCAATCAGGCCGACTACATCAATTTCTGGAAGGGTACGCCGGTGGAAAGCGGATTGAACGCGCTGATCGCGCGGGGCGTTCCCGTCGGTGGCACCAGCGCAGGCATGAACGTCTTGACGGAGTTCATTTACTCCGCGCTGGCCAGCCAGGGCGTCACCTCCAGCCAGGCGCTTGCGGATCCATTCACGCGCTACATTACGCTCGACCGCGACTTCGTCAATATCTCCACCGTCCAAGGGTTGATCGGCGATCCGCATTTTGTCACTCGCGATCGCATGGGACGCGACCTGGCTTTCCTGTGCCGAATCTTCACGAACAATTGGTCCAACGCGCCGCGCGGCATTTCCATCGACGAACAAACGGCGCTGCTCGTCGATGCCCACGGGAATGCCACCGTCGTTGGCTCCAGCACGGTTTATTTTCTGCAGGCTCCCGGTGCGCCGCAGGTCTGCCAGGCTGGAACCCCGCTCACTTATCTGAACATTGCGGTGTACCGCATCAACTCCACCGGCACGTTTAGCCTCTCCACCTGGAAAGGCACTGGTGGCGTGAGCTACACCGTCTCCGCCAACGCGGGCGTCCTCAGCTCCACCCAATCCGGGGGATCCATTTACTAGACGAGTTGGTGGTTCCTGAAAGACAGACGTTTCACGGCGAGGCAATCGCAAATCGCGGGCCTGCAATTGTGGTTTGCCTGCGATAAGATTTCAACGCTCCAGGCCGCTGAATTGCTGTGAGACCGCGTAACGAGGCTCAGGCGTCGTACTTCATCAGAGAAAAAACATCGATTCCTGGCAACTTCTTTCGGCCGTTCAGGAAATCCAGTTCCACCGCGAATGCTGCGCCTTCGACCACTCCGCCGAGCGAGCGGATCAACTGCACCGCTGCGGCTGCGGTCCCTCCCGTGGCCAGCAGGTCGTCGCAGAGGAGCACGCGTTGCCCCTTCTGCACCGCGTCCTCGTGAATTTCCATTGAGTCGGAGCCGTATTCGAGGGCGTAGGAAATCTTTGCCGTCTTCGAGGGCAGCTTGTTCGGCTTGCGCACCGGCACGAATCCCGCGTTCAGGCGGTAGGCCAGCGCTGGGGCGAAAATGAATCCGCGCGCCTCGATGCCTGCCACCAGGTCGATCTGGTGGCCGTTGTAGTGCCCGCAGAGTCGGTCGATCATCACGTTGAAGCCTTTCTTGTCTTTCAAGAGCGTTGTGATGTCGTAAAAGAGAATTCCCGGCTTGGGGTAATCCGGAATTTCGCGGATCAGCTTCTTCAGATCTTCCATTCGTTCGGCTCCTGGTTCTTCCGTGAAATGTTATTCCGTGAATTCGACGGTGAAATTCCCGATGTATTTGGTCTCAACGTCGCTGGGTTCCTCGCTGACGCGGCCTACCTGCGCCATGATCGGCCCACGCTCCAGCGCTTTGCGCAGTTTCTGCAACTCCTCGGGCGGGCCCATGGCGAAAACTTCCACGCTGCCGTCGCGCCGGTTTCGCACGTATCCGTCGACACGGATTTTCCCCGCGGTGTGCTCCACATAATTGCGGTAGCCCACTCCCTGCACTCGGCCCGTGACCACGTAGCGACGCGCGACGATCCCTTCATTCACAATATTTCGAGTTTAGCAGAGCCGCGGCCCGTTCTTCCAAATCGCCGCACGCCCCTGCCGCCGTTGCGTTACACTGGATTTCAGGCGTCAGGCGGCGCAATTTCCTGCTGAACGCATCCAATTCCCTATGCTGCGAACCCTGCCAAATCTTGAAAGTCCGCGAATCCGGCGGCACGTTTTCCTCGTTGCTTTCGCAGGATCGCTGCTGGCGATCTCCGGGGCAGCCGCGCAGGAAAGTCCCGCCGGCCCGCAAGCGCCTCCTCCCGAACACAAAATCGACCGCGTCGTCGGCACGCCCCAGCCCGAAGCGCCTCCCGATCTTCCGCCCGCGCAAATCATCAGCGCGTTCACCAAAAAAGAGGATCTATATCAGGCGGAGCGGCCGCTATATTCGTATCGCCGCACGATCCGTATCCAGGAATTCGGTCCTGATGGAAAAGCCGCCGGCGAATATAACGCCACCTACCAGGGGGTGCGCTCCAGCAGCGGCCAGCTCTACGAAAAAGCTCTCGCCGCGCCGGAATCCTCGTTGCAATATGTCCAGTTTGAGCCCGACGATGCGCATGCGATCGGCAATGTTCCTGCCTTCCCGCTAACCACCGACCAGCTCGCCAAGTACAACGTGAAATTCTTGAGCAGTGAAAAAGTGGACGAGATCGACTGCTACATATTTGAAATCCATCCCAAAACGCTCGATCGCAAGCACCCGCTTTTCGACGGCATCATCTGGGTGGATCAGAAATATCTGGAAGTCGTGAAGACCTACGGCAAGTGGATCACCGACCTTGGCCCCATGCGCTCCGGCAGCCTGCCGTTTAATATGTTCGAGACGTATCGCGAAAACGTGGACGGCAAATACTGGTTTCCCAATTATTCCCGGTCGGAAGACGTTTACAAACTGCAGGGCCATGAGGTTCCGGTCCGGGTCACGATCAAGTGGTCGGACTTCAAACCATTCCCTGCAACTGAAATCGCACAACCTGCTTCAACTACTCCGCCGGTCTCCGCGCCTGCCGGCAAACCTTAGCTACCAACCGAAAGGCGCCCGCCTCGGAAGGTGGCCGCTACATGTGGCCTTTCACCGTTTCTTATCCCCATATAACCTGCGCAGCAACGGCGGCAGCTCTTCCAACCCCTTCAACAATATTTCCGGCTTTACGGCGCGCAATCTTTTTTCCGTGGGAAACGGTCCCAGCACCGCGATGGCGCGCACTCCCGCGGCTCTGGCCATCTCCACATCTTCGGGCGTGTCGCCTACGTAGACGCAATCTCGTGGGTCCGCTTTCATCTCTTTCAAGGCTTTTAGCAGAGGAGCTGGGTGCGGCTTCTTCTCCTGGGTGTCTCCGCCCAGAACCCGCGTCCGGAACACACGCGTCAACCGGAATTCGCGCAACTGCTGGCTTACCCGGTCACGATCTCCGCTGCTGACCAGCCCCAGTTTGTGCCGCTTATTCAATTGCGCCAACACCCTCCGTGTTGCCGGCATCAGCTTCGAAGGATGCTTGGCATAAAACTCGCGCCACACCCGGTCGGCTTCGCTCCACCGCTTCTCAGGAATTTTGGCAGCGCGGTAAACCGCATACCAGTCCGGTGAATAATGCCGCTCCAGTTCCGGCAACCCCCAATCGACACCCATCGCGCGAAACATGGCGAGATAGGCCTGGGAATCCGCGTGGTAGGAATCGAGCAGCGTGCCGTCCCAATCGAACAACACGCCATGAAGAACGGACCGAGAAGTCATCGCCTTCAGAGTAGCAGAAACACCCGGAACGGAATGTCCAGGGGCAGAGAACAGCTTTGAATGGCGATGGCGATTGCTATTCTACGGCGGAGAAGCGTCCCGGAATATTGTCGTCCCGATCGAACGCAAAGTCATCAAAACTTACGGCGATCCCGAACCACCCCGGCATATTCGCCGGTTCCACGCGTCTTACATGCGCTTTGGAGGAGACTACGACATTCCCATACCCCAGAGGACGGCTGACCAGCACGATATCCAGCTCGATTTCGGTATCAATCGCCAGCGCCTTGGGGCAGAGGAAAAACACGCCCGAGGAGCTGATATCCCTGGTGACCAGAGTGACCGGATAGTCCTCAAGTAGCCCATTGACGCTCCTCAGCTTCAGTGGAAGCCTCAGGGACGCCCGGGGGCACTCCCGCTGCTCCAGGTGGACTCCCACGGCGTGCGTGGGCACCCGCACGAAACGGCGCGGCTGCGGCGCCCGCAACAGCGGCATTACCCGCAGCGCAGGCACCGGCATGGTGGCCGGCATCGACGAAAGCGACGGGGCAGGCACAACTGCAGCTTGCGCCTTAACGTCAGTTTGTACTGGAAGATTTTCCCAAGCTAGCGCGTGATTGCTGGCACTCATCTCACCCCTCAGAGAGATGACTCTACAAAGGCCCACTGCCTTAGTTCTATTACTTGACGTGCCGGACACGAACCCCAAGAAGAAGTTGGGCTGCTAAAATGCCATCTAAGGGTGCGAGTGTCAATCTGTGGAAAACGCTCGAAGTGTCCTAAAACGAAACACTTAGGACTAGTACCAGCTCGAAAATTGTTCCAAATCTTCACTTCTTCTTCGCCCTTTGCCATAGCTTGTTCCAATATGGCCGCTGCTCTCGCTACCGATTCACGTTATCTTTACATCGAATATTTCAGAAAATGAGCGCTCCCTCCTCCTCGTCGCCGGCAGTTCCTGCCGCAATTTCACGAACCTCTTCCGCTCCGCGGAGTATGGTTTTGATCGCGTTCGCGGCGGTCTATGTTCTCTGGGGCTCGACTTATTTTTTTATTCGCATCGGCGTCGAAACAATTCCGCCGTTTGTGCTTGCCGGGATTCGGCACATCGCCATCGGGCTGATTTTCTATCCATTGTTCCGTTATCAGAGCAAAGAAAAACCCACGGTGGCCCAGTGGCGCACCACCATCATCACCGGCCTGCTTCTGCTTCTCTGCGGCAACGGCGCGCTGTCGTGGGCGGAAACGCGCGTCCCCTCGGGCATCGCCTCGCTGCTTGTAGCCACCGTTTCGCTGTGGATGGTCATCCTGGACTGGCTGCGTCCTTGCGGCGTCAGGCCCACTCCGCGTGTTCTCATCGGCTTCGTGCTGGGCTTCGCCGGTATCGCGCTGCTTGTGGGGCCTTCGCATCTTGGCGGCTCGGAGCGCGTCAATCCACTGGGTGCCGTAGTCCTTATCCTCGGCTCCCTCGCCTGGGCTGCTGGCTCCATCTATTCGCGCCACCACCCTGTGCCGCATTCGCCGCTGCTGGGTGTGGCCATGCAATCGCTGGCAGGCGGCGTTGGTTTGTGGATCGTGGCTGCGGCCACCGGTGAGCTGCACCAGTTTCATCCTAGCCAGGTCACACTGCGCTCGTGGCTTGCCGTCCTTTATCTATTTTCATTTGGCTCGGCGCTGGGATTTTCCGCTTACATTTACATCCTCAAACACAGCACGGCGTCGCGTGTGGCTACTTACGCTTTCGTCAATCCTGTGGTGGCTTTATTTCTGGGGTGGTCCCTGGGGGGAGAGGCAATCTCGCTGCGAACGCTCATCGCCAGCGGCACGATTCTCGCCGCTGTCTTGCTGGTGATCCTGGCGCCGCAAAAATCGAGCGCGCCAGCGGAAGAAATCGTGCCGTGCCCCGGTGAGGCATGACCGACTTTGACGCCTGAAACCGGATAGATTGTTATCATTGGCTTCTGTAATCTTGGCGCATGATCACCATGGCAAGCAGTTCCAAACCAACCGGCATCACCCCGCGGGCCGCCGCGCAATACTGGGAAGCGGCCTTGCAGCGGGACCCGCGAGCCGACGGTAAATTCTTTCTCGCTGTGCGTTCCACACACATTTATTGCCGGCCAACTTGTCCCGCGCGTAGGCCTCTGCGCGAGAATGCGGTTTTCTTCCGCACGCCGCAGGAGGCGGAGAAGAACGGCTACCGCCCGTGCCGGCGTTGCCGTCCCACGGAACAACTGGAAGGGGTCTTGCTGGTGAAGCAGGCGGCGAAACTTCTCGGAGGCGCCAGCGAGGAGGACTCTATTCGTTTGGGCCCCATCGCGGCACAACTCCACGCTTCAACCGCTAAACTGCGTCGCGTCTTTCATCGCGTCACCGGCCTTTCGCCGCGCGAATTCGCGCACGCCGCGCGCCTGGAAAAATTCAAGAAAATGCTGCGCGATGGCGCGGACATTTCCGAAGCGCTCTACGCCTGCGGGTACGGCTCGCCGAGCCGCGTGTACGAAAAAACAAACGCTCAGTTGGGAATGACACCGGCCTCGTACCGGAAGGGAGGAGCAGGCATGAAGATCGGATTCACGGTTGCGGGAAGTTCGTTGGGCAAAGTATTGGTGGCGGGAACCGAGCGTGGAATCTCCGCGGTCTACCTCGGCGAAGACGAAAGAACTCTGGTCAGCGAGCTTCAGAAAGAATACCCGCGGGCGGAGATCGCGCGTTCCGCGGCCGGCAACGAAGCCTGGCTGAAGGAAATTCTCAGCCGCGTGGAAGGCCACGCTCCCAGCAAGGAGCTTCCGCTCGACGTCCAGGCGACGGCGTTTCAGCGCCGGGTGTGGCAAGAACTACAGAAAATTCCGTTGGGCGCCACTCGCACGTACACCCAGGTTGCGCACGCCCTCGGCAAGCCCAACTCCGTGCGCGCCGTTGCCCGCGCCTGCGCCACGAATCCCACGTCCATTGTGGTGCCGTGCCACCGCGTGATTCGCACGGACGGAGAACTGGCGGGCTACCGCTGGGGATTGCAACGCAAACAAAAATTGTTGGAAAGGGAAGGGGTGCGCGCTTGAATCCCTGTAGCTCACCCCTTCAGGGGTGAGGCTTTTCGTTACGCTGGCGAGATCGCGCTGGTGGCGATGGAAACCTTCGGGCCTGAAGGCCCGAGCTACAGGTTATTCGTGGGGCTTTTCGATTTTTGTGCCTTTGGGCCAGTCGGCTTTGAATTTGCCGTCGCCGATCTTGAGATTCTTCATCACGTTTTTGTACCGCGACAGAAAATAGTCGCCCGAGCCCGTTTCTATGAATTTTTGCTGCACTGGCAGCCAGGAAGCTTCGTCCACCCACATCACAATCTTGGTGATCTGCTTGCGCACTTCATCCGACCGCGGCACCAGCTCCACCAGCGCCATCTTGTGCCCGTCCATCTCTTCTTCTCCCGACAGGCTCACGTCGTAGCTCTTCTTCAGGCTTTCCACGCGGGTTCCGAAACCGAGGGCCAGGTATTGGTCGGCCAGGACGCGGTTCTTTCCGATGTTGTATTCTTCAACTCGATTTATTTTCGGCGTGTAAATGTAAAGATTGTCGCCGTTGCGGATGATCGTGCGCGGATCGGGCGAAATAAAATCGATGCGCAGCTTTGAATCCTTGCGCACGTAAATCTCACCGGATTCCGTTGAAGTATCCTTTACTACCGCGGTGTATTTCACGTGGTCCAGCGCTGCCGTCAGGCTGCGAAAATCCTCCGCCGACCGGTCCATCATTGTCAGCACGTAATCCAGCGTGACCTTTCCGGAGTTCTGGCTGTTGCCCGCCGAAGCCGGTGATTCCATCCAGCCAAGCAGCAATATCAAGGCAAAAAGGGCCGTTTTTCTCAATGCATCCCCTGTCCCGTTCCAAACTTTGTACCCTCAAATCGTAGCACATGGGGAGGGCAGCCGACTCGCATGCTGGCGCCGCCAATTAACTTGCAAAATTAGTGCTTGATTTCCACCTGGTAGGCAATCACGTTGCCGCCGGCATCGCGCAGGGGTTCGATTTTCCCTATCGAAAAGCGGCCGTCCTGCAGCCCTGCGCCGGCATTCTGGAGCGCATTGTGCAAATCGTTCTGAAGAGCGGGCGTGCGCGTTGGGGGAGCCAGAATACGCGAATCTACCCGGTAAACTTCCACTTCGCCGGATTTCGAAAGCAATTCCACCTGGGTTGAATTCACCGTCGGGCCGACTTGTGGCTGGTCGTGGAACCAGTTCTTGGGCGTGAACACAAACACCAGAATCAGAATCACCGCCACGTCGTACTGCCACGAGCCGCGCTCGTAGGACCAGAAAAACATCCGGTATAAAAATTGGCCAATTCCCGCCATGGTTCAGTCTGCAGGGACCCCGTCGACAATCACGCCGTCGCGCATGTGCACCACGCGGTCGAAATACGTTGTGGCTTCCGGGTTGTGCGTGATCATGACGATGGTTTGCCCCAGGTCCTTGTTCAGCCGCCGCAACATTTCCAGAACGATTTCCGAATTCTTGGTGTCCAGGTTGCCGGTCGGCTCGTCCGCCAGCAGAATTTTCGGCTCGTTGATGATGGCCCGGGCGATGGCCACGCGCTGCTGCTCGCCGCCGGACATCTCCGATGGCCGGTGCTCCAGCCTGCCATCGAGGCCAAGCATCTTCGTGACGACATCGAAGCGGTGCGGATCGAACCCGTCGCCGTGAATGTATTGCGCAATCGCGATGTTGCCCTTGGCGGACAGCGCGGGCAACAGATTAAATCTCTGGAATACGAATCCGATTTTATGCCGGCGTAGCTTGGTCCGTTCCGCGTCGTTCATCGCCACCAGATCGTTGCCGTCCACCAGCACCTTGCCGCGCGACGCCTTCGCCAGCCCGCCGATTACATAGAGCAGGGAAGATTTTCCGCAGCCCGACGGCCCCATCACCGCCACCGATTCGCCCGGCAATACCTCGAAATTTACGCCCCGCAGCGCCGGCACTTCCACTTTGCCCGCGTGATACAGCTTCCAGACGTTCTCGATTTTGAGTATCGGCTCCAAGGTTTTGAACTCGGGCTCCGTGATTCCGGTGGAATTCGTTCGTATTGTAACTGTGATTGCCATCGCTGCCTAGTTTCCCCTGTTTTCTTAGTCGTATGAGAGCGCTTCGACTGCGTCTTTGCGGCTTGCTTGCCAGGCCGGATAACTTGCGCCCACCAGCGCGCCAACAATTGCGATCAGCGACGCGCGAATAATCCACTCCGGCGTAATCAAAATGGAAAGCGTCGGGAACAGGCGGAGGAATCCCGCCCGCACCACGTAGCTGAGACCGACGCCGGCAACAATTCCCAGGAGGCAAAGCAGCGTGGCCTCCGCCAGCAGCGCCCGGATAATCAGAAATTTGCTGGCACCCAATGATTTTAACACCCCGATGTCCCGCGTCCGCTCCAGCACCGTCGTATACATCGAAAGGAAAATCACCAACAGCCCGATCGAAACGGCCAGCGCGATCATGGAATTGATAAATGTATGCAGCGCCGGGATGTTGGTCGACGTCATCAGTGTCATGAACTCCTTCACCGGGCGGACGGGGTAGTTGGGTAGCAGATCCTTGATTTCCGCTATAACGTCCGGCGTGTGTTCCGGCCGCGTGCATCTCACAAGAAAGAGTGTCGCTTTATCGCGGCCTCCCACCAGCCCCTGTAACGACGTGATCGGCAGGAAAATTCGCCCCGCTTTTCCATGCTCCACGATGCCAACGACTTTCCAGGAATGATTGAGCAACGAGTAGGTGTCGCCGAGCTTCACGTGCTTGGCCTTGGCCTGCCAATCGTCCACCAGCATGTCGTCCGGGTCTTGCAGGTCGCGGCCTTCGTAAAACACAAAGCCGTTCGAAACATCGCGGAATGAAACCGGGTCGATGCCCCAGATTGTTTCCACGCCGCCTGAGGTGTTGAACTGAAGCAACGCCGGGCTGACGTATTGCACGTACTTGAGTTCGTGAATTTTTTCGCCGATCTTGATCGGCATCGGCGCGCTGCCCATCACCATGAACATCTGCGTTCCAGGAGACTGCACCATAATGTCCGCGCCGATTCCCTCGATCCGCTTCGCTGTTTCCTGGAGCATGCCGGACGTGAGGCCGACGATGACGATGACCAGCGTGACTTCCACGGCGATGGCCACGACGCCGATCAGCGTGCGCACCGGGCGGTGAAATAAATTCCGGAAAACAAACTGGCCCATCATGGCCGCTTCTCCTCGGAACTTTCTCCCACCTTCACAACTTCGGCTCCCGCCGGCACTTCCAGCTTGAAGCGGTCCGCCTCCAGCGCCTCGTTCAGCACGATCTTGCTGATCGTCAGGTCCAGCCGGTATTCGTCGCGAGGCCGGTCGATGCGGATGCTCATTGGATATTCGTCGGCGCCGCCCGCGGCAACTGGCTGCCAGTTCGAATAGCGCACGTCGGAAAGCAGCGCGCCCTTCGGCCCATAGGATTGCAGCCGCACCATGCGCAAATCCGCGCGGTCAAACCAGACCTTCCGCAGAATTTCCGATTTATATCCGCCGCGCAGAACCGTCAGCACGTAATACCGCGCGTTCTCGTCGTTGTATTCCTCAATCAGCACCACTTCTTCCTTGCGGACTTCCGGCCACAAAACGGCGTCCACCAGGTGCTGCGGGCGCAGATTCTCAATCGGCTTGCTGCTTTGCCGTTCCACCGCTACTTGCCCGACCAGGAATTTATTTTTTGGCGGAATCGATACTTCAAAGGTCTGCCCGTCGCTGACCATATCGAACACGGTTTTTCCGACGACCGGCACTTGCCCGATCATCCGTACGTTGTATGGCCGCGACGCCAGCAAAAACGTCTTCACCTCGTGGTATTGATCAATCACTCCGCTGTATTTCGTGCCAGCCGTTGCCTTCATTTCCAGCGTGGCATCCATGCTCCTCAAACCGCGCGCCAGCACATTGTAGCGGTCGAGCAGGTCCTCTTCGCTCGCTTCCCGTGCCACGGGCCGCTCCGCCACAGGCACTTTCGTGGAAGTTGTGACCGTGCGCGGGCAGCCGCCAGCCGCCGCCGACACTGTCACCAAAATCATGCTCTTCCAGATGCGTTTCATCCGTGAATTCCGCGCCTTCTATTCAAACAAGGCAATTTAGCAACCATACCGCGGAGCGTCAAACCGCCCCTCACTGAGGCCGTGCGATGTGCACGTCAAACGGCTGCAGCGCCGGCCGCGCGCGGCGAATAATTTCGCTGGGCCACAAACTCTGGCTCAGCAACGTCATCCACCCGTCATCCGGTTCGCAGATCGCGCAAAACGTGTATCGCGTGTAGGCATCCTGATAAGCGTCCAGCCCGCGATGCGAAAGCTCGCTCTCCACTGTTGCATCCGTTTCTTTCGCCGCGGTTCCACAGCGCAATCCAAAGGTTTCTCCGGCAAAACGCACAATCAGCGCGCGCAATTTCGCGCCCGCAGGTTGCCGGATCACCACGCAGCGGTTGGCGGCCTCGCGGAATTCCACTTCATGCAGCTTGCAGTATTCGCGTACGCGGTCCAGGTGACTGAAAAAATCCAGCACCCAGGCCTCCTCGCCTGTCAGCGCGGGAAAGGCCGCGGCCCAGATGGAAGTGGCTTCCTCGCCGCGTAGCGGCTCGCGGCTCTCCGTCTCAATCAATTCCAGTCCCACGGCTTTTGTGTCGGAGCCAAGATCCATCGCCTGCACATCCAGCGAGTACGGCGGCAAGTCCGGCAAGTTGTTTTCCAGCGGCAAGATTACTCTTCCTCGATTTCCCCAAAGGTGGCGTGGAATTCCGGCGAAGCCTTGCGCACGTCCAGCCAGTCAAAAAACGTGTCCGGCGCTTCCAGCCAGATGCGGAACCACTCCGCGATTTCCTTCTTCTCTTTGCGCTTCTGTTCTTCCACTTTGCGGTTACGCGAAATCATTTCCGCGCGCCGCTTGCCCAGCCGGGCAATTTCCATCACCCGCTCCACCGCCGCGCGTTCGCCATGCTGACGGAAACGCCGCAGCAATTCATCCAGGCGCGTCAGGCTCACTTCTGCGTCCTGCAGCGTCGAGAAATGCAGAATGTCTTCGAACTCTTCCTCGAAACGTTCTTCCGCTTCCTCGCGGTCGGTCATCTGGATTTTCCAGCCCGCGCTTTTCAGCACTTCGGCGATGTAATCGTTGCCGGTCTTGCCCGCTTCGCCGTGATCCGCCAGCAGCTTGCGCCGCAGCTGGTCGATCTCCGCCACGGTCCACTTCTGCACGCCCAGGTCTCGCGCCGCGTCCAGGATCATGTCTTTTTTGTGTTTGAGCGCTTCGCTCATCGTTTGCCTTTGCGCGCCGGCCCGGCCGTATGCTTTTGATGCGCTTCCACCACCGGAGGTTCCGCGGGCTCTCCCCGCAGCAGGCGGTGATATTTGGCCACATTTTCGTTGTGTTCCGCCAGTGTTGCCGCAAAAAAATGGCCGCCCTGGGTGTTGGCCACGAAATAAAGATAGTCGGTGGCCGCCGGATGCAAAGCCGCGCGCAATGCCACTTCGCCGGGGTTCCCGATCGGCCCGGGCGGCAGCCCTCTGTTTCGATAAGTGTTGTACGGCGAATTGATGCGCAAATCCCGCAGCGTCAGCGTGCCCTTGTACTCGTCGTCCATCTGCAGCGCATAGATCACCGTCGGGTCGCACTGCAGCGGAATGTTCCCCCTCAACCGATTGGTGAAGACGCCCGCCACCAGCGGCCGTTCGTCGGGCTTCGGCGTTTCGCGTTCCACCAGCGAAGCCAGCGTGACCACGGAGCCGATCGATAATGTCGGGTCGCTCCACTCGCTTCCATTTGGCAGAACGTCCGCCAGCGCGTCCCGGAATTTCCTCACCATCATTCCGGTCAGCTCTTCGGCGGGAGCATGCCTCGGAAGATTATAGGTCGCCGGGAACAGGAAGCCCTCCAGCGTTCTTGCTTCCGGAAAAAGATCGTTGATCTGGCTCGGATCTTCCGCCGCTTTCAGGAAATCATCAGCCGGCATGTACTTCGCGGCTTCCAGATCGCGGGCGATGTCGTAAATCGTTTCGCCTTCGCGGACCGTGAACGGCTGCTCGTAAACCTGGCCGCTCGCCAGCTTCCAAAAAACTTCCTTGCCGGAGAGTGCGTGATCGAACGCGTATTCGCCCGCCTGCAGCGTCCGCTTCGGATGCCTCCGCGCGTAAAATTCAAACGCAAACGAATTCCGGATAACCCCGGCTTTTTGCAGGATGTGCGCCACAGACCGCTGCGAAGCCCCGTGTGGAATGTCCACATACATTCCATCGGCCGGAATCGTGCCGTACGGTTTTTCGATGGAATACCATACGTAGCCCGCGGCGGCCGCCGCGGCAAGCAGAATCAGAAGAATGAGGGCGGCGAAGATTTTCAAATCAGCGGCTCCCCTCCGCCAGGGGCGTCCGCGCCAGATATTCGCGCAGGATCACCATCGCTGCAACCGCGTCCACGGTGTACTTTCCATCCGCCGCGCCCTTTGTTTTCTTTCGTCCGTGCGGGGTCTCTTCGTGCACAATCCGCCGCCCCATCTCTTCTTCCAGAATCCGCTCCGCCTCCCAGCTGCTCAGGCGCTCGTCCACCAATTCCACCGGGACGCCAATCTGCTTGTGCACGCGCTGCGCAAATCGAGTGGCTTCGTCCGCCATTTCGCCGCCCGTGCCGTCCAATCGCAGGGGAAGCCCCACCACAATCTGCCGCACACCCAGATCCCGCGCCAATTCCCGCAGACGGCGCATATCCTCATTCCGGTTTACGCGCTCCATGGTGTCGAAGGGTTGCGCAATCCGTGCCGCGCTGTCCGCCAGCGCCAGACCGATCTTTGTCCGCCCGTAATCCAGCGCCAGAATCTTGAACGCGCCTTGCGCCTGCTCCGCCGCCAAAACACCGCTTTTTTGTGGGATTCCGCTCACCTAATCAGTATAGCGTGAACGCCAGTTGCCACGCGCGCAAGCGCGCCCAGTTTTCCCATTCGTGCACCGGTAGCATAGGCTTTAGCCTGTGCGCTTCATGTAGTGGCCGAACTTTAAATCGGCCAGATCTCCATCCTACGGTTTTCTTCCACGCGCCCCGCTCTCCCAGTCTGTCCACATGCCGAGCGTCTTCATTTCCTGGTCGAGGCCGGTTTCTTTCATCATCGTTTCGATCTGTGCGCGGGAATACCTCGGGCCAATGGGCTCCGCGCGGTCTGCGATGCCCCACGCCGTTACGGCCGCCAGCACCGTGTTCAGTTTCAACTCGCGAATATCCACCTTTTCGAACGTGTCCGAAGCTGCGTGGTAGTTCGCCAGATAGTTCGCTACTTCCTGATTCGCCACCAGGTTCGGCACTCCCTCCAGCAGGAAATCGAAATGGTCCGTGCCCCAGTCCGCGTCGTAGGTATGGTTATCCACATCCCAGCCCGCGAAGGGCTTCAATATTTCCCGTACTGCCGGCTCGATGTCATGCCGCCCGCCGAGCGAATAGCCGGTGACGCGCCCGATGCCCGAATCGAAAATCACCACGGAACGGTACTTGTCCATCTCCGCGCGATGTTCCTTTACGTACTGCCACGAGCCGAACAATCCCTCTTCTTCACCGCTGAACAGGATGAAACGGATCGTTCGCCTGGGGAGCAGCCCGCTGGCCTTGATCGCGCGCGCCGCCTCAATCACCAATGCGGCGTTGCAGCCGTTGTCCAGTGCGCCCGTGCCAAGTTCCCACGAATCCAGATGCGCGCCGAGCACCACGATTTCGTCCGGCTTTTCGTACCCGCGAATCTCTCCCACCACGTTCTGCTGCTCCACGGGCCCGCCGATTTTGTTCGGCATGGTCAGTCGCACACGCACTCTTCCGGGACTCGCCAGCGCCGTGCGCTCCAGCCGCAATCCGTCTTCGCGTGCCACCACTGCTTGCGGAAGGCGCTCCAGTTTTCCGTCTGTGCTATTCGTGTGCCGGTAGAGGAGCTTCCGCTCGCGCTCCCCGGTCCATAGGATCGCCGCCGCGCCAGCTTTCACAGCACGCTCAATAATCGCCGGGGGATTCTTATACTCGTTGAAAAGATCGACCCAGGTGTAGCTGACCTCTGTATGCACAATCAGGATCGCGTTCTTCACCGAGCTACCCGCACGCGCAAAGTCCGCTTCCGTTCCGCTCTCGATATTCACCAGCACGCCTTCGAGCCCACCCGCCGGGGTAGCCGGCGAGAGCCCGAGCGAGACCTGCGAAACCCGGAACCGGTCCGCGCCAATTACTTCCAGCCGCGTCTCGCCCTCGCTCCACGTCACGGGCAGCATGTATTTCTCGGTGTGCACGTCCACGCCTGCCGCGCGAAATCCCGCCACGCCCCACTCCACGGCTTTCGCCATTTCCGGCGAACCCGTCACCCTTCCGCCAATCCCGTCCGTCAGCCGGCGCAGATTTTCTTCCAGCGGCGATTCGCCCATCACAATCGGCGTAATTTTTGCCGCCGCCTGCGCGCAAGACGACGCCTCCGTCGCAGAGCAACCTGGTGCCCCCTGCGCCGGAGCGCCGGGATGCAGCGAATCCGTCTTCACCGCCGGAATCTGCGCCGATGAATTGGGAACGGAAAGGAAGTAAAGAAGTAAGGAAGCAACGAAAAAGCAGCGGAGTCGCATGGGTGAGTTCCTCAGTAAATCGCAAGTTGTCGCGTGGATTATAACGGACTCACAGACTCATCCGTCGGTGTTCTTTGGCCGGAGCTCGGGATGCAGGACGGAATCCGTCACGCGGGTGACCTGCGCCATTCCTTCCACGTCATGCACGCGCACGATATGCGCGCCCTGCAGGATGCTGGCCGCCACTGTCGCCGCCGTTCCCCAAATACGTTGCTCGGCCGGCAGTGGCTTGCCGTTCCGCGCCAGCGTCGCGCCGATAAACCCCTTGCGCGAAGTTCCGACCAGCAGCGGATAGCCCAGTTTTGCCAAATCCGGCAGTTTTGCAAGCAATTCGTAGTTCTGTGCAAAGCTTTTCCCGAAGCCGATCCCCGGATCCAGAATGATCTGTGTTTTTCTCACGCCGGCGCGCCGGGCAACGGCCATGGATTCACGAAGCCCGGCCGTGACGTCTTTCATTACGTCCCTCGCCCACGGGTTCCGCTGCATCGTCCGAGGCCTTCCGCGCATGTGCATCAAGATCAGCGGTACGCCATGCTGCGCGGCCACCTCCGCAATCGCTGGATCGGATTTCAATCCTGAAATGTCGTTCAGCATTTCCGCGCCCGCGCCGATCGCCAGCTCTGCCACGCGCGACTTTTGCGTATCAATCGAGATGGGAATCTTTAATCGTCCCCTCAGTCCTTGCAGGACCGGCAGAAGCCGCTCCAGCTCTTCCTCTCCTGAAATCCCCTCGGAACCCGGGCGCGTCGACTCCGCCCCAATATCCAGGATGTCCGCGCCGGCCCGCTCCATCGCCAGCGCCGCGTTCAGGGCGTCTTCAACCTTAAAGAATTTCCCGCCGTCCGAAAAACTATCCGGCGTAACGTTCAACACGCCCATCACCAGCGTGCGTTTGCCGAGGAGCAGCGTCCGCGGCTTCAGCTTCAAACGGTAGATTTTTCGCCGAATCATCGTTTAACTCGAGGCATGGAGAGAGACAGGGGAGAGAAGGATAACGCAGAGGCGCAGAGTTCCCAGAGATTTCGCAGAGAAGGGTAATTGGCCGAGCGGGAAAAGTGACTCAAGGGGTGACTCACTGGCGAATTCTGGCCAGTCACGAATCTTAATCCAAATCGAAATCGCGGATCGGCTTGCCCGCCGGCGCGTCCTTGGCCTTCTTCATGGCCTCTTCAAATTTCTTGGCGAGGATATCTTCCTTGTGCGTTTCCTGGAAAAAAGAATCGGCAAACTTGTCTTCGCGCGATTTTTTCTGCTGTTCCAGGATGCTCTGGGCCTGTGTCAAATCAACGTCCGGCCCCGGCTTCACATGAGCCTCATGCGAAAGCACCGCCCCGAAGATCGGGTCCACCACCAGCTTCGCCTGGCAGCACGGGCAAACAATATTCAGGTTTTCGCCGTCTTTGCGTCCCATGGCCGTATTGTACCCCTCCGCGGACAAAAAAGTAGGGGCACGATACATCGTGCCCCTGTGTTTGAAAAAACGTTGAGTTGTTACGCCTTCGCTGGTGAATCGCCACGCGTGAAGCCCGGGGCTGGGCGCATTTCTGGCCGCACTACCTTCGGGTCCGTTGCGGGTGCCGCCGCCGTTGGAGGCGGCGTGGGAGGCGTCCGCGGCTTATCCGGCAACGGCTTGCCTTCCATCAATAGTTTCACTTCGTTCGCATCGAGCACTTCGCGCACCAGCAAAGCCTGCGCGATGCGGTCCAGCAACTCACGGTTCGAGGACAGAAGATTTTTCGCCGCCTCATAACCATTGCTGACGATCCGCTTCACTTCGCGGTCGATCTGCAGCGCGGTATCTTCGCTGAAATCGCGGTGCTGCGCGATTTCGCGGCCCAGGAAGATAGCTTCTTCTTTCTTGCCGAACGCCAGCGGCCCCAGGTCGCTCATGCCCCACTCGCAAACCATGTTGCGCGCGATGTCCGTGGCACGTTCGATGTCGTTGCCCGCGCCGGTGGTGATGTGGCCGAGGAAAATCTCTTCGGCGCTACGCCCGCCCATCAGCACGGCCAGCATGCCTTCCAGAAATTCCTTTGTGTAGGTGTGCTTGTCGGCCTCGGGCAATTGCATCGTCAAGCCCAGCGCCATGCCGCGCGGAATAATCGTCACCTTGTGAACCGGATCGGCGCCCGGCGTCATTGCCGCCACCAGCGCGTGTCCCGCTTCGTGATACGCGGTGTTCTTCTTCTCTTCGTCCGACAGGATCATGGACTTGCGCTCCACACCCATCAGCACTTTGTCCTTGGACATTTCAAAATCATCCATCGCCACGAACTTGCGATTCTGCCGCGCGGCCCACAGCGCCGCTTCGTTCACCAGGTTCGCCAAGTCGGCGCCGGAAAAGCCCGGCGTGCCGCGAGCAATGATGGAAAGATCGACGTCATCCGAGAGAGGCACCTTGCGCGTGTGCACGCGAAGAATCTCTTCGCGGCCCTTCACGTCAGGGCGCGCCACAACCACGCGCCGGTCAAAACGTCCGGGGCGCAGCAGGGCAGGATCCAGCACGTCGGGACGGTTGGTTGCCGCAATCAGGATCACGCCTTCGTTCGATTCAAACCCATCCATCTCGACAAGCAACGCGTTCAACGTCTGCTCGCGCTCGTCGTGCCCGCCGCCCAAACCTGCTCCGCGATGCCGGCCGACCGCGTCAATTTCGTCAATGAAGATGATGCAAGGAGCGTTCTTCTTGCCTTGTTCAAACAAATCGCGCACGCGGCTGGCGCCCACGCCGACGAACATCTCCACAAAGTCCGAACCCGAAATCGAAAAGAACGGCACGTTCGCTTCGCCGGCAATCGCCCGCGCCAGCAAAGTCTTGCCCGTGCCCGGAGGCCCAACGAGCAGCACGCCCTTCGGAATGCGCCCGCCCAGCTTCTGGAATTTCTGCGGGTCCTTCAGGAACTCGATGATTTCCTGCAGCTCTTCCTTTGCTTCATCGCTGCCCGCAACATCCTTGAAGGTCGCCTTTTTCTGCTGCGCGGAAAGCAGTCGCGCGCGAGACTTGCCGAAACTCAACGCCTTGTTCCCGCCCGCCTGCATCTGCCGCATCAGGAAAAATACGAATCCAGCCAGCAGCAGCAGGGGCAGGGCATTCAGCAAAATCAAAACCCAGTCGCCGCTGCGCACTTCCTTCACGCTCAATTGCACCGCTTTGTCGCGCAGGTTCTTGGTAATTTCCGGCGAATTTTCTTTCGGCACGGTCACGCGGAATTTGTGATTCGCCGGGCGCACATACTCGCCCTGCAATTCATAGCTGTTCGGCGACAGGTACATCGTCACTTCCTTCACGTCGCCCTCGTCGACCTTGGCCATGAATTCGCTGTAGCTCGGCGTGTCCTCACGCGCCTGTTGTCCGTTCGCGGACACCAGTTTCCAAAGCATCACGCCCAGGAAAACGATCGAGATCCAGAATAAAATTGTTTTTGCCGTGGAATTCACATTGCCCTCACAATCAAACCCGTAGAAAAATCCTTATAAAATTGCTTGCTGCCTTAACGCTTGCGCTTCTTCGCCCGCTTCGACCCGCCGCTTGCCTTCTCGCCGCTGACTAATGCTTTACCGTTACGCCCCAGGCCATTCGATGCCGCCAGCCCGTACCCAGACCACAGTAAGTTAGATGCGGTCTGGAAGCCAAAGTAATCGGGCTCCAGGGCCACGCGCCGCTTCGAGGCCTTGTCCAGCAGCACTGCCAGCCGAAGCGACCTCGGCCTGCCCTCTCCGATGCGCCGCAGCAAAAATTCCTGCGTTACGCCGCTGTCCAGCACCACGTCCACCAGCAGAACGTCGCGCCCTTTAAACTCCGAATGGCCTTCTCCGCCACCGGTCGTCTGGCGGTTGCCGAAAAAAACTTCACGCCGCACGCGCCCGTCCATTTCCACGTCGCGCACATCTTCGCGCACAAAATGCATGGCCACCGGGCCGTCAATCGCGCGCACCAGATCGGCCGCAAACACAAACGAGCGGTCCATCGTCACCACCAGATCCAGCCGCCGCCCCCGGTAGGCCTGTGAAATCGCGCGCCCCAGAGCCTGCACGCGGCCGGCAATTCGCGCCGCGGAGTAGGAAGCCGCTTTTGCGCGGCTCACGATGAGGATTCCTCGGTAATCATCACCGCTGCACGGCTCCCTTCAGCCACTGCAAACTCGTCTGCGACCGGCAATCCTGAAACCCAAGCCACTTTGCCTGCGCTGGTCAGCACCGGCCAGCGTTCCTTTTCCCAGCGGCTCGCGCCCAGTTCGTTTAAGAGCCGCGCCAATGTGTGCCGGTTCTGATGGCCCGTTGGCCGCATGGCATCCCCGGGACGCCAATTCCGCAATACAAGAGGTCCGCGCAACCGGCCGCGGTCCAGAACCGCCCCTGTATTAGTAGTTTCTCGCCCTTCGGAGGGCCAGTCAATCACCCGAAAGCGCAAGATGCGGGAAAGTGCTTCAAGCCGCAATTCCCCGCCGCTTGCGGGGAGATGGACGTGCATCGAAAAAGTTGCCGGCTCCGCCTTCCCGGTGCCGGCCAAGGCTGCGCGAAAGATCAGCGCGTCCCGCTCGCGGCGCACTTCCACTCCGCCCGGCAACTGCAGAATTTGTCCGGAGTGGCCATGGGCCGCAAGATGCAGCACAGCTTCCACATGCAGCGAGCCGAGTTCACCCACGCGCGGTTTTATCTGCATCACCAGTTGCCGCACCATGCGCTTCGCCAGTGGCACAGGCATTCCTGCCTGTGCAGTCGAGCCAGTGGCAACAATTTTTTCCTCAGCAATAGCCGCAGTGCCAGGAAGTATTTCCCGCATTCCGCCAGCGCGAGAGCGCGCAGCAGTGCTCGCCCCGGAGACCAAATCCCGAACCCCGACCGCAATTCCGCTCTCCCGCTGCTTGCTGGCCGCTTTCAGACGCGCTCTCGCTGCGTCTTCCAATTGCTCGTTGTCTTCGCGTGCGAGTTCCGCCAACTGGCAAAGATGCTCGACTGCTGCGGTCTGAAACTGTTTTTCAAGCAGTGGCAGCAGCTTGTAGCGGATATGCGAGCGCGTGCGCGTAACGTCGCGGTTCGTCACGTCTTCGCGCCAGCGTTGTTTCTTGCTTCGCAGATAAGCGCGCAGCGCCGCACGCCGAATCCCCAGGAGCGGCCGGAACACGCTCCCAGCTTGCGGGTGAATCCCCGCAAGTCCCGCGAGTCCAGTGCCGCGCAGAATGTGCGCCAGCACCGTCTCCGCCTGGTCGTCCGCCGTTTGCGCCACCGCCACGCGCGAGACTCGCCGGTCTTTCACCAGTTGCTCGAAAAATGCGTAACGCGCACGCCGCGCCGCATCCTCCAGGTTCGCCCGCTCGCGTTTGGCCTTGGCTGCAACATTCTCTCTTGCGACGAAAAACTCCAGCCCATGCTGTGCGGCAAGCTTGGCCACGAATTTCTCATCCGCGTCTGAAGCCTTTCCCCGCAACTTGTGATTAAAATGCGCCGCACAAACCACCACGCCCAACGCTTCGCGCAATTCCACAAACAGCCGCAGCAGTGCAACCGAGTCAGCGCCCCCAGAGACCGCCACTCCGACGCGCTCTCCCGCGCAAACACCGAAACGCTCGCGCAACACGATCCGCAGCGACTCCACAAGATCGTGGCGTTTTGCCCGCCCCATCTTTTTGGTTGGTTTTTTCGCAGGCATGGCCCTGCGACGTATCGTAGCAATGCCGGCGATGCAGGTCGAGCGCCGTGGGAACCGCTGTAGCTCAGGCCTTCAGGCCTGAGGGTTTTCGTTGCAACAGCGCGATTGTGCCTGCGCAGGGAAAAGCCTCACCCCTGAAGGGGTGAGCTACAGGGATGGCGCGTTACTTTTCCTTAGCTTCGGTGCCGACCAGCTTTTCGACATCTGCGAGTTCTTTGGGGACGGCGGCGCTGAGGATTTCCGGCTCGCCGTTGGTGATCAGCACGGTGTCTTCCACGCGGAAGTGCATCTGTTTGTCGGCAAATTCCACGATGGGCTCGACGGTGATTACCTGGCCGACCCTGATAGGGCCGGTTGGATGCATCACATCGTGCGTTGCCAATCCAACGAAGTGGCCCGGCCAGCCGTACCACTGATCGCCGATGCCTGCCTTCTCAAACACCGCTTTGCCCGCGGCTTCCGCCTCTTCATAGGTGTGCCCGGGCTTCAGTAGCGCGATCGTGGCTTTCTGCGACTCCAGGTCCACGGCATACCACTTCGCCTGCTCTGGTGTGAATTTGCCGCTGATGTTGAAGGTGCGGGTGATGTCCATGGTCATGTGATCCAGCGAAGCGCCGTAATCGAACACCACCAACTGATTCGCTTCGATGACATTGCGGTTGGAAAAATAGTGCCACGTGTTGATGTCTTTTCCGGAGCCGACAATCGCCAGGTACGCGACGCCTTGCGCTCCATGACTGTAGAAATACTCGTAAGCGCGCGCTTCGATTTCGTACTGGTGCATTCCGGGATGCGCGTGCGCGATCGCGGCGCGGTCGCCCTCGGCGCTGATTTTTCCGTTGCGCCTGAGGACTTCAATTTCTTTGGGCCGCTTGATGTTGCGCATCGCGTCGATGAACGCGGTGACGTCACGCAACCTGGCCATCGGGTAGCGCTCCGCCAGCAATTTCCCCGGGGCTAGGTCCTGCGGGACGTCTTCGTGATACGGATGCGCGAATTTCCACGCGTGGTCGCGGCCCACTTCGCCGCGAGCGCCATCGGCCTTGTCGGGGAATCCCAGCCGTGTCCACAGGTCCACCTGTGGATGAACGCTCAGAGCGTAGGACAGCCAGATATCCAGATTGCCGATAGGTTGGACAACAGGAAAGCCCAGCCGCTTTGCTTCCTCCGGCTGCGAGAGCAGATTCGCGCCATAGGTCTGAGCCGTACGTCCGACCTGCTGCGGCTCAAAGAGAACTACATTGCCGCTGGCGTTGTCCATGGCTAGCACTGCACCAGGATCCTGAATGCCCGTGTAATAGTAAAAGTCGTTGTCTTCGCGATAGTGAGTCGCTTCGGGAATATCGTTGCGCGCAAAGAGCAGCGTGTAGCCGGTCTTCGTTTGCGCCATCAGCTCCGCGCGCCGCGCGGCAAACTCCTGCGGCCCGCCCAGGTCTTCGATGGCCTGCCGGTCGGTGTACTGCGCGGGCGTCGACGCCCCCAATCCAAAAAACAACAAAGCGACAATTAAAGGCTTTCGCATAGCTCTGGTCCTCGCTTGAAAAGTAGCGGCGACATTGTAGGCCGCGAAGGGATAAAAGGGAAACGGAGTCGCCGCCAAACTTAAGCGATGGCCTGGTTTGACTTGGGTGGGGTTAGCGCGGCGAGAAAGACGCCGATGATTGCGAACATGCCTACGCCGGCAAGGAAATGTACGCGCTCGGCCGCGTCGTAGTAGGACTGCAAGGCCATGACCGCTGCATGGGCCAGGCTCGACCACCCTGCGAAGGCGATCAGGCTGCGATGCGCGGCAGGATTGCGCGCCGCAATGCCCAGAGAAATGTGAAGTGCTGAAGCAATCCCAAGGTCCGAGTATCGAAACGAATGCGAGGCCCTTGGCTTTAGTCTTGTGGCCACTCGTAGGGGAAGAGCTTGCCTGCTGCTTCCGGAGACATTTTTCCGCCCGCCAGTTCCACGGCACGGGCCATGACCGGGTCACGTCCTGCAGCCAGGTCCTTTGGGCTCATCAGCAGCACTTCGTCCGGGGTGACGCCCACCTTTTCCAAGCTCTTTCCGTCGGTCATGATCAGGTCAGCCTCCGTGATCGAAGCACCGTAGAAGAGCCGAGTCTCAAATCCAATGTGATAGTTGTATCGAATCGACTCCCTCTGGCCAGAATTTCGGACGCCGAGGCCGAGCGGCTGTCAACCAACACGAACAACTTGCCCGCGAAAACATTCTTGCTGTGTGGCCTGACCATTTCCGGCTTGCCATTGCCGCGCATCTGGCGGTCTGCAATCTTGACCTCGTGGTCGAAAAAATTGTTCAAGAATTCGCGCAACGTTTCTATGCTGCCTCCGCCGTTCCCCCTCAGGTCGATGATTAGCGATTGGTTCTTGCGAGCCTGGTTCATAACGTCATAGACCTGGGACTGCATGTAGACAAAACTGGGGAATTTCAGAATCATGACCCCGTCATTCGTCCTGGCCCAACGCATGCGGCTCTCGTGGGTATTATTTTCGATTTCGCGAAAATATTCCCAAATTCCGTCTCCGGTGAGGTCCTTCACTTTGGGAAGCTCGCGCATCGCCGCTACGATGTCGACCTCCTTGTGCTCGCCTTCCGGTGTTTGTAGTGCCACGCGCAGAGCAGGTTGCGGCCGGAGGACGTCGAACACATAATTCATCTTCCATAAGTTCTCCCGGGCCGGCGTAAAGCCGTTGATCGTCAAAACTTCGTCGCCTGCCTTGACTCCTTTCTTTTCCGCGTCGCTTCCGGGCTTTACCTGCAGGACAAAACACTTGCCGCCGATCATGCTGATGGTCCATCCGTAACTGTGCTTGTAGGGTCTCGGCGGCGGAAGGAAGAAAGTGTGCGAATCATTCAACACATCCAGCGCCGCCGCCACTTCCGACAATCCGCGGTTGAGAGACGCGGAGTTATCGATCCGCGTTTCAAAGCTCCTTACGTTGGCGTTCCAGTCCACACCGTGCAGGTTCTTGTCGTAGTAATGTTTTTTCACGTCATCGGAAATCGTGGTCAGCATTTGCTGTACCTCGTCGCGATCCATTTTGGAAATTTTTGTTTGCGCCTGCTGCGCGATCAAGGGGGAAGACCAACCAAACACCAACATCAGAGCGGCGAAACAGAAGGCGATTTCGGACCGGTTCATGGAGGCTCCAGGTGGCTGAAGTCTCCGCTGTTCTAACTTTGCGCCGGGCTTTGAGCGAATCCGACCCACTGTCCCACGGCGTAGCGGAGATGTTGGCTGATATATATAGCCAGAGTTGGCCGTTGGTCAACAAATCTTAACTTTGAATGTTAGGTAAGGGCTTAACAAGGTCCCATTGTCAGTGGGTGGCCCGGGCAAGCCGACTCCCTGAAAAAGTAAAGGGGATCGGAAGTTGAATTCAGGAAAGAAGGCAAGAGCGAAAGCAATCCAAAGACCCGGGTACCAAAAAACCATCTGTTAATGTGGCCGGGGCAAGCCGGAACCCGGGAACCCGCGACGGACTTTGGCGAGAACTTGTTGTTTGAAAGGTGTGGCGATTTCTGATTGAATAACGCCACGGAGAGTCATCGTGAAAATTTACAACGTCACAGGCTATCTGATTATTTTCCTCTACATGCTGGCTTGCATGGTCTCAGCCCCGGCTCATCTGGGACCCTGGATTGGACTGCTGATCGGCGGAGGTTATTTTATCTTCTGCTGGTTTATGGGCGGGCTGTATCTGGCCGATGTGCTTCATTTGGGAATCGCGCATCGCTCGCTCGACTACAAGGAATGGTTCATGAAGGCGGTCACAATCGTGAACAACACTTTCGCGATCTATGTGGATCCCATTGCCTGGGTGAATCGCCATCGATTGCATCATAAACATTCCGACCATCCCGGGGATCCCAATAAACTTTCCGAGGATGGTTTTTGGCGAACCCTGGTTCTCTGTCTGCTGCCGTATCAATGCAAAGAAAATTTGGCCGGGGACAGAATTTTGAAGTCCCAGGCTTTCCGGGTGGCTGCGAATCCGATTTTTGCAATCGTTGCGCAAGCCCTGAGTTTTTATCTTCTATGGAAGCTGGTTGGCAGCCTGAGGTTTGCGCTGGTGATGTGGATTGGAATCCGAATTTTTTCGTTGTGGGTAAATATGATCCAAAACTATTGGACCCACACCCGAACGTTTGGATACCGGCGGTATACCGATGATGATGACAACGCAATGAATATCGGTGAGTGGCTCCCAGTAACCGCGACGTTCAGCGCCTGTCTGCAGAACAATCATCACCACCATGAGGGCCTGTTGCGGCTGAGCCACGACAAATCCGAATACGACTTTGGATTTATCACTGTAAAAATTATGAAAACTCTGGGCCTGGTGAAGGCCACAAGAAAAGGTGCGGAATTACCCAACGACGTTCCCCTGGCCGCACTGGAGTTCTAGGGCGTTCGCTTTCTCCTCATAAACGGTTCAATCGTCTGCCCCAAAAAGCTGGGAGCAACTTCTTCGCCCGCCAGGCCGTAATTTTCCGGCCATTCCTCGGGAAAGTAGTAAGTCCCGAAGATTTTATCAATCCACGGAAAATGAATCGCAAAGTTCTTGTCGATGGACTCTTTTTGCGACGTATGGTGCCAATGGTGATATCGGGGCATAACCAGGAACTTTTCGAGCCATTTCGCATTGGGACGAAAATTGCAGTGGGTCCAGGTAGCATGAAGGGTGACGAAAACCAAATACCACACGATGATCGTTTGCGAAAATCCAAGCATCATGGGCACAAGGATAAATCCGCGCACCAGAGTGTCGTCCACAAAGTGGGAGCGAGAGCCGGCGATCCAGTCCAACGCCTTCGACGAATGGTGAACGGCGTGAAAGCGCCACAGAAAAGGCACTTTGTGCAGAGCCAGATGAATAAAATATTCCGCAACGTCGGCAACCACAACGGCCAGGAAAAATTGCAATAACCAGGGCAGGCGGGCGATCAATTGCTGAAGAACCGGAACGCCCAAGAATTTAGTGGCCTGGGTGGCGGGCAGCAACACCAGAAAAGACAAAATCTGGATGGGGAGATGAGTGGACATGAAATAGACCATATCCTGGGTCCAATTTTTCCTGAACGTCCCCTGTTCCGGATATTGAGGCCAGATTCTTTCGAGTGGCACGTAGATAAGCGCCATCAACAACAGGTCAAGCAAAAACCAGTCCATGCCGATCGTCACGCTATTTAGCCGGCTTCCATTAACCGCTACGCTCGAGCCGCCCCAGGCTGTTGCAGCGATGGCCAGCAGCATTCCCGTTAACGCCAGAGTTTTTTTCTTGCGCAACAGAGCAGAGAGCACTCCAAATGCAACTGCCGCTACGATTAGGAATTGGATTAAAAGGCGAATCGTGTGCAACGAATAAAGCGGGCGGAATTCGGCAGAGGTCAGGAACTGGGGAAAATGCAGGCACAAAACTCCCCCGAAGGCGAGAAACCCAAAAAAGGCTGACAAAATCCCGCTCCACCAGCCGGTTCCAAAGCCGGTGGACTCGGCATCGCCAAAGAATTCGTTGATTTTTTGCTCGAGCACAATGTCTTTCAGTTTACGTTTCCGGACCCGTGCAAGCTATTGGGAAAGATGCCGGTATGACGCATTTGCTACTGAAGAGAAGCGATGTGCCACTCGCGCACGCAAGCCGGATCGAAAGTGAACTGCTGGCGGTTGACGCAATCGGACAGGAGCGGTAGGCTTCGAGGCAAGCAAGTCCTCTATAGCAAAAATTCCGGTTAGTGGGTTGCACCGTATTTCTTGCGGGGCACGACTCTTGCGACCGCCCGCGAGGGAAAGGTCAAGCACCATGTATTTCGTGAACATTCCAGCCGGGAACTTCATGATGGGCTGCTCACCGGAAGACGCAGATTGCAACGCCGATGAAAAGCCGGCTCATCGAGTATCCATCAGTCGAGCTTTTGAGATGGGCAGATACCAGGTGACGCAGGCAGAGTATGAAACCGTGGCGACTGTCAATCCGAGCTATTCCAAGGGCCCGAATCTTCCAGTCGACGGCATCAGCTGGGATGACACGCAGAAGTTTTTTGAGGCATTGGACCGCAAGGGGGACGGCTATCGTTATCGCCTGCCGACCGAGGCGGAATGGGAATACGCGGCACGCGCCGGAAACAGCTCCTGCCGGTACGGACCGTTGGCGGAAGTTGCCTGGTCTCGCGACAATTCCAGTGGCAAGAGTCATCCCGTCGGGGAGAAAAAGCCCAATGGATTTGGGTTGTACGACACGCTGGGGAACGTCTGGGAGTGGGTGCAAGACTGGTACTCGCTGACGTATTACAGCCACAGTCCGGAATCCGACCCGAAAGGCCCGGACAGCGGGGAGTATCGCTTGGCGCGCGGCGGCTCCTGGCGCGGAGTCGTCCGCGGGCATGCGCGCGTTTCCTCTCGTTACATGCTCAAGCCCAACGTGCGGAGCATCGTGGTCGGGTTCCGCTGTGTGCGCGAACGGGCCTCCTGATCTTTTGCACCGCCCCGTGCGAGAACAGGGGAAGGCGCGCTTCCCAGTTGTTCGATTTTGTAGTGGCCAGCCTTTAGGCTGGTAATCCGACCCATTCCTCCGTCAGGGCAAGCCTGAAGGTCGGCCACTGCATGACGGGCGAACGGTGGCCCGCCCGAATGGGAAGGCCACACGAGAGGTTTTTCCGAAATTGAATGCGCCACGTGCCCGCGAATCTTTTGTCGGGCCGTCTATCTTTGCAAACCATCCAACACCTACACTCGATTAAAAAGGAAAAACTCCCTATGCGAAGAAATGCCGTGTTGCTCGCAATCCGTCTGCTGATTGTGCTGAATTTTCTTCCTGCCATCTTTTTCAAGTTCGCAGGTGTCCCGCTCTCGGTTGCGCTCTTCACAGCCATGTCGAACGCGGTGCACGGATTGATTCCTCAGCCTCTATTTCGGCTCGGATCCGGGACCATTGAAACTGTATTGGTGCTGTTGTTGGTGGTCCCCGGAACGGCCAGGCTCGGCGCCGTCCTGATCGCCGTTTGGATGGTCGGCGCTATCCTGAGCCACATATTTGTGCTCGGCTATGGCTTTTTCTTTTTCAGCGCCCTGGCGACCTTTTTTCTTTCGTGCCTCTATCTGTTCCTCACCCGCGCGCAATCCAAACCCGCCGTTCCTTGAAGTCAGCCCGCAAGGTCGACTACTGCTTGATGAGGAATCGGAGACTGGTTCTTGCGCCGGCTGGCCGCACGCCGGACCGCGACTGGACGCCTATGTAGTGGCCAGACTTTAGACTGGCAACCCGAAACCCGCGAAAAGCAAAAGCACCGACCCATTCCTCCGTCAGGGCAAGCCTGAGGGTCGGCAACTACGCCTCGTGGCCTTAGAGCCGTGTCCGGCCGCCCTCGAACAGGTTTGCATTGACTGTCACAAGTGACAATTGTCCCCGGTTGCGACTACCGTCACACTCACCCGGTTCGCTGGCGATTCAGCTCCGTTTGCCGGGACCATGCCGTCACGAACGCCGATGAACCCCCGCGAGGGAAGTTCGATTGGTACTAAGCGTGGTTTCCCTCATTGCAGAACTGGAGGCCGTATGATCAAGAAGAGCATAGCAGCCACTCTTGTGCTGGTCGGGGTTCTTTTCGCCGGTCAGCCGTTATTCGCTCAGACCGGTGCAACCCAGACCGCGCAACCCGTGGCCGACCGCGAGAGGCCACCATCCATAGATGAACAGATCGCCATGCTGAGGACAGATTTGCGATCCACCCGAAAGCAAGTTGTCGCCGCCAACATGAAGTTGACCGACGCCGAATCCGAGAAGTTCTGGCCGATCTACGACCAATACGTTAAGGAGCTGGTGGACATCAATAATGCGAAGTACGCTCTCATCAAAGAGTATCTGCAAAACACGAACATGACGGACGCGCAGGCTGATAGCCTCTCGAAGAGGTGGGTCGAGGTGGATGGATCCGTTGTCCAACTCCGGCTCAAATACATCCCTATATTCCGCAAGGAGCTGTCAGCGAAAGGCACGGCGATGTTCTTCCAACTCGACCGGCGCGTTCAAATGATGATCGACCTGCAACTGGCAAGCTCGATTCCTTTGGTTCAGCCGTAGTTGCCCGTAATCACTCGCCCAGAACCGCCCGAGGCGCGTGTCTCGGTTGCTCGATTTTGTAGTGGCCAGTCTTCAGGCTGGTAATCCGGCGCCCTCGAAAAACAAAACGCACCGACCCATTCCTCCGTCAGGGCAAGCCTGAAGGTTGGCCACTACGCATTTGGCGAAGAGCGCCCCGCAGAGTTCCAACCCCTTATGGAAAGGCAACCCAAGGGGGTTTTGGGAATTGAATGCGCCACCCGCCGTCCAGTTCTCCTCAATAGCAACATGGAGCATCCCGTTCCGCCACAGCTCAGCTCACCAGACCTAACGGACAGGGTTATCGTCGGGATACAAAGAGATAGATCGAGGCTTGTCTAAGGACCCTCCAACGATGCACCATAGTACTAGAACTACGCCCGACGGGGGCAATCTATCAGGAGGGCAAGAAATGCGTAAACTACTGATTCTGTGTGGGTTCATTTTGGTTGTGGCGAGCTCCGCCAAGGCCCAGGAAGGCAAGGGTTTTGAGGTCACCGGCAATTATCAATATGTTCGTTTCAACCCGGGCAATGGCGCCTCTGGCGTAAACTGCCAGGGTGGCTCAGGCACGGGCGCGGGCTATATCACCGCCTCGTTTGGTATCGTCGGCGAGTTCGGTGCGTGTAAGGTCACTGGCCTGCCATCCGGCGCAAGCGCGCACGCGATGGATTACCTCTTCGGTCCCAAGGTGTACTTTCATGCTCATGGACGCGTGGCTCCGTTCGTTCAGGCGCTCTTCGGCGGCGAACGCCTCTCAGCCGGCCTCAGCGGTGTAGGCTCGGGATCGACGAATGCCTTTGCGACAGCAGTGGGCGGCGGAGCAGACGTGACCCTATCGCGTCACGTCACCCTGCGGGCTCTTCAGGTCGATTATCTTTACACTCATTTCAGTGGCGCTTCACAGAACAACTTCAGGTTGCAGAGCGGCATCGTGTGGCGCATCGGCAGGTAGTTCGCGTCCTACGCGTCATAACGAAGAATGGATCGAAAACGGCGGGCTTAGGCCCGCCGTTTTCTTTTAACGAAGGCGCCCTTTCCAATTGTCCGATTTTGTAGTGGCCAGCCTTCAGGCTGGTAATCCCCGCCGGCAGTTGTAGTGGCCAGACTTTAGACTGGCCATCCGAAACCCGCTAAAAGCAAAGGCACCGACCCATTCCTCCGTCAGGGCAAGCCTGAAGGTCGGCCACTATGTGATGAGCCAGCTTCCGGTTAGCCGGCAAACCGCCCAAAACCCCATTTTTACGCTTCCCAGAACTCTGCTTGCGCAGGTATCGTAGCTCGCCGCGCAATTCTCAGAAGGAGGATGGGATGAATTTTCCAAGACGCCAAGTGCTGCGAACCCTGTCGGTTGCTTTCGGGTCGAGCTTCCTCTGGAATCGGGACCAACTCGGTGTGGCTGCGCAGGCACCCGCACAGCCAAAGGCCTCCCCTCCCGCTGCGGGCGCCGCTGTTCGCGAGGGGATCGCCGCGGAAACGGGAACGGAAAAAGTGACCGGAATCGGTGGATTCTTCTTCCGAGCCAAAGATCCGAAAGCGCTGGGACTTTGGTACGAGCAGCACCTGGGGATTTTGCCGATACCAACCAGCTACGGGCAAACCGGTTGGCAGCAGGAGGCGGGGCCAACTGCGTTCGCTGCCTTCCCGGAGACCAGCAAGTATTTCGGGGATCCCCAGAAAAATTGGATGTTGAACCTGCGAGTGCGCGACCTGGACAAAATGGCGGCCCAGCTGCAAGCGGCGGGCATCGCGATCAAGATTGACCCGCAGTCTTATCCCAACGGCCGCTTCGCCCACCTGCATGACCCGGAAGGCAATCCAATCGAATTGTGGCAGCCCAAGGTTCCAGACGCCAAAGGCTAGGTTGGAGTGCAGTTCGGGACCGTTCCTGAAACTTGGCGAAACTCGGGTAGAGGAAAAGTTTTCTTTCATTTTGGGAGCTTAAGAAATTCGAGGGGACATCCCGTCCGGTCCCTCAAGCCCATGGGAAGATCCTCTGTGTGTACGCCGGCAACTCCCCCTCCCCCTTTTCTTGTAAGTGACCGGAGTACCGGGCCATGGTTACTCTTATGGCGTATTAGAAATAGTTTAATTTCAATGAAGTGATATATTCCCTGTTAGTTTATATATGCGACGTTTTCGGGTTTGGCACGCTACCTCTAATTGCTTGGGAAAGAATTTTACTGATGACAAGAATACATGGGAAGTATTTTACTGCCACCCTGACTGCCCTAAATCTCGAACCCAACCAGGAGAAGGACGCCCGGACTAACGCCGAGAAAATAGTTAGCCAGATCGTGAAATCCTATGATGAAAACATCGCCGTTGGCCACGTTGGAGAGAACGCGAAGGGGATCCCGCCAGGATTCACACACTCCCCACACCTCCATACACTGACGGGCCTCGTTTACGGACGAATTCAGAGCGGTAAAACCAGGGCAATGATCGCCAGTACCGCGATGGCGTTCGACAACGGATTCAAAATCGTTGTGGTGCTCACTAGTAATATAAACGACTTGGTCTCCCAGACTCATTTTGATTTCGTCGCTGGGCTCCCTGATGTGATGGTATACACCAAGGACGATCAACTCGAAGACGACGAAGCCAAGAGCGCAAAACTATTCCTTGGAACAGGGGATGCGCGAATGTTAATAGTGTGCTCCAAGGGGGCGACAAGTCTGGATAATGTCATCAAGTTTCTAGGAAAAGTTGATGCTCAGAAATATCCAGTCATCATCTTCGACGATGAAGGAGACCAAGCGTCCCTTGATACCAACACAAGAAAGCGTTCGCAATCGAATGTCAGTGTAGCTGCAAGCAGCATTAACCGCTTAATCCAAGAAGAACTTAGACCACTAGTCGCGTGCCACGTCTACGTGAGCGTCACGGGTACGCCCCAGGCAGTTTTGCTACAGAGCGCCGAGTCTAGAAATAGGCCCTCCTTTATCGAACTCCTACCCCCTGGAGATTCATATGTTGGTGGGGCATATTTCTTTAATGATGATGAGCCCGAGCAGAATAAACATTCGTTGATAAGAATCGTCTCGCGCGATGAGAAGCAAAAGCTTCTTAACGCAAGCGGACCTATTCCCGAAGGATTGCGCCGAGCGATCCTGTTCTACCTCCTCTCCGCCGCCGCTGCGATTGCAAACGATGGCACGCCGAAACATGGAAAAGGCTACTCGTTTCTGTGTCACCCTAGCCTAAAAAACGATGAACAAGATGTGGCAAAGAAAAGGATTAGCAGCTTTCTCAATGACGTGCTGGCTGCCTTGTTGAAATCCGGAGCCGGCGAGCAACAGCTAATGAAGGAGTTCAGTCAGGAATATTATGATTTGAGTAAGAGCCTCGGGGAAAAAACGCCTCTACTCCCCAAGCTATACGAAATCTTGATCCAATATCTAAAAACAAGAAAGATTCTGGTAATCAATGCTAGGGCGAAGAGACAAGGTATCGCGTATGGACCGGGACTCAACTTTTTGATTGGAGGCAATACCCTAGGCAGAGGAATTGCGATTCGAGATCTTCTCGTAACCTATTATTTGAGGGATTCGAAGGTTTCCCAAATCGATACGATGCATCAGCATGCCAGGATGTTTGGGTATCGACTCCCTCGCCTAGCTTATACCCGTCTCTTCGTGCCAAAATATCTCTACTACAGGTTTCGTGATATTCACCGATCCGACCAAGATTTGCGCCAGTACATCGAAGAACATAAGGATAATCCTTCAACTTTCCCTGTAGAATTTACCTACGATCTCCGGACTACGCGTCAAGGGGTGCTAAGCGTAAATACAGCGGACACGTTAAACCCGGGCAAGCAGGTCTATCCGAACATCGTGACAGTACCCCAGCCGCCGAGTGTTTTCTCGAAGGTGTTGCTAAAGCTGGAAGGATATTTCGATCGCAACGCAGAAGAATTGGAGGAGGTGGGAAGGGAGGGCGTCATTATTTCGGGGAAAGCGGCGATGGAGTTAGTGTCGTTTATTAAAACGAAGTCGGACAACACTTGGCGAGACAGGACCATCCCTGCTGTCGTGGAGAAGATTGCCGGGAAGTTCAAGAAGCAAGTAATGCTCAAGTTTAGGAGCGCCTCGCGCGCTGTGGACAAGGAAGGCTTTTTCTCAACGGGGGTCCTCAGTGGCCCCGAATATGATGAGGCGAAAGCTGCGAGCTTACCGACTTTGTGGATAGTTGCGGTTGAGACCAAAGCGGAGAGCGCTGTTGGCTTCGGGAAAAAATTCATGTATCCAACTTTCGTGATTCCCGGGAAATTGGAAAAGTTACTTATGTTTAGTCGATCCTAAATACGATGACTTTGGATCGCTCAGTTAGGGTGAAAGTAATCGACATGTTCTCCGGTATCGGCGGACTCACCCATGGGTTTGTCCTTGAAGGGTTCGAAGTAGTGGCCGGAATAGACATAGATGGAGCCTGCCGTTATGGGTATGAAAAAAACAACGGATGCAGGTTCATTCAAAAAGAGATTGCCAAGGTTCGCCCGGCGGAATTGGAGAAGCTTTATGCTGGGAGCACAGTGAGGGTTTTAGTAGGATGTGCCCCATGCCAACCCTTTTCCACCCTAAATCTTGGACGCTCAGTTTACAAGAGTTCGGACGGGAAATGGGAGTCGCTCGACTCCTTCAGACGCCTGATTGCTAAGGTGCGCCCGGAGATTGTATCCATGGAAAATGTCGCTGAGCTTGCAAATCCCAAGAAGTTTCCGGTCTTCGGCCGTTTCTTGAAAACGCTCAGAAGGGGCGGATATACGTACCAATATAGAGTGGTCGACGCCTCAAGATACGGAGTTCCCCAACATCGGCGGAGACTGGTCCTTTTGGCTTCTCGCCTCGGTTCGATCTCTCTCATTGGTCCGACACGTCTCGATTGTCCGGTATCTGTAGAGCGAGCAATAGGAGATCTCCCTCCAATCCGAGCGGGGCAAGCGAGTAGATCGGACTCGCTCCATCGGGCCAGCAATCTAAGCAGCCTAAATATGAGACGGATCAAGGCGACTCCGAAGAATGGCGGGAGCGCGACTAGTTGGAGGCGGGATCTACTTCCAGAATGTTACAAGAAGAAGAAAGGCCAATCCTACAGGTGTACAGTCTACGGCAGAATGAGATGGAATGAACCAGCACCAACCATAACCACCCAGTTTCACACTCTTGGAACGGGTAGATTCGGGCACCCAACGCAAAATCGAGCAATTTCTCTAAGGGAGGCTGCCCGCCTCCAGACGTTTCCCGATGGATATGAATTCCAAGATCCTGGCGAGAAGATGAAGATTTCGAAAGTCGCTCAATATATCGGAAATGCCGTTCCAGTGGAATTAGCGCGCGCCATCGCCGCTAGCGTGAGGGAGCACCTTTCTGGGGTTGCCACGTGAGACGAACTCGCGGACTCTTCTCATCGTCCCGGACGGATCGTTGTGAATTTCGTGGCCCCAAATTCTAAGGACCTTCCAGCCCAGTCGTCGCAACTTACGAAAAGTCCTCAAGTCCCTCTGCCTATTTGATTCAATCTTGTCCCTCCAAAACTTCGACTTGATTGTTTTCTTCCAAGCCGGAAATCGGAATCCATGCCAGAAGTCCCCGTCAATGAAAATCGCCTTCTTGTGGGATGGTAGAGCTACGTCCGGCGTCCCCGGGACGCGGTTGTAATGTGCTTTAAAGCGAATTCCTTTTTTTTTGAGCTGTGCAAACACGAATCTCTCAAGGGAGGTATTCTTGCTTTTAACAGCAGCCATTATTTTGCTGCGTACCTTAGGAGAAACTATATCCATGCGGTCCATGATAGTTCAAGTTGTGCCAGCACTAGGCCGCGAACTGGCGGGTGGCGCAGTCTAAGAGCCACTTGAGTGGCTTTCCCCTATGAGTTGCAGTTGGCAAGGGTGGGCAATTCTTGCTTCCGCGTTCCCCGATCTCGGACGCCTACATGTTGTGGCGGTCAACGCAACAATATTTCAGAGCGCGGGTTCCGAGCGCATATCCATGGCGAAATGATAGAAGGCGGCGCGATCTTCTTCGAGGACGGAGGGTAGGGCTTCGCGGCGGTTTAGGGCGTCCTGGGCTGCTTGTTGTGGGGTCCAGGCGCGGAGGAGGACGGCTTCGCGGAGATAGCGGAGGCGCTGGAGGGTGGCGTCGGAAGCGCCGGCGTACTTGTCCACCTGTTGCAGGAAAAAATCGAAGAGCGGTTTGGGGAGTTCGTAGGAATCCGGGGCGTTGCGGCGGGTGTATTCGTAGATGGTTTTCTGGCGCCAGGGATCGAAGGTTCTGGTGTCAAACATGTCGGACTCGGTGAGGAAAATCTGCGAAGTGGGGACGACCACGCGGATCGCCGGCCCGGCGGTTGGCTTCAGAGCCCAGACGGCGACGGTGTGATTGGCGTAGGGCCAGAAGAGGCCGACGGTTTTCACTCCTTCGCGCTCGGCGAGAAACGCGTAGAGGGCGGAGAGTTCGTCGCACTCCGCGGTGGCGGTGGACTTCAGGACCGACGGGCGGCCGGCGGCTTTCCATTGTTGCCAGATGCGGTCGGAGTTGGGAGGTTGATCGGTGATGCTCCAATGGAGATTCCAGAGGCCGGCGTCGCGGGTGGCTTCAAAGAGCAGGCGCGCCATTACGTAGTCGGAGTAGCGGAGGCTGTCCGGCGCGAGATGATGCGCGGCGAGGAAGGACTGGAAGCTGGAGCGCATGCCGGAAGAAGTTTCGAGGGAGCGGGCTTTTGTGTGGAGTTCGGAGAGGAGTTGGGCGAGGGTGGGATTGGCGGGACGCGGAGTTTCCGTGGAACGTCGCGCGTCCTGGGCCGTGAGGAGAGACGGCGCCGCAAAGAGCAGGAAAATTATTCGAAGATAAAGTCGTAGAGATCGGGCTGCGGCGCAACGCACGAATCAGCCTCCGCGGGAATCCAGGGACAAAAAGGGAAGCTCTGCCCGGGGAATGGGGCAGTAGCCGCCTAGAGTGTTAGACACCTTACAACATCTCCTTGTGCCCTGAATTTGGGATGAGAGTGGGTGCGCAGGTGGGAAAAGCGAGAGCTTCGCTCTCGCACTCAAAGGCGGATGGGAGACCGGGGACAGACGGAACGTTTTCTTGCATTTTAGCGGTTTGATAAATTCGAAGGGGACATCCCGTGTGTCCCCTTGGTTCGGAACGATGCACAATAACATTAGGTAGCTAGCCGTTTTCGACGCGCGCCTTTATATCCGAGTACGCCGCATCTATGAGCCTGCTGAGCGCTGCGTCGTTTGTGGCCGTTCCTGGTCTTAGCTTCACATGACGCATGAACTTGCCGGTGCCCTGCAACAAGCGAGCCGGATCCGGCAGCGCTGCGCCGTGAAAGAACCCCACGTTTACATGCGAGGTAAATACATTCACATAGCCGAAGGGCGCATCTCCCAAACAGGCGACCGGAAAGCCGTCATGCAAGAGCTCCCGGACTTCGTCTCCGCATTTTCGCATCACCTCAAACCACTGATGCGCGATGGCGCCCAATTCACCTACATGCTCTTTCAGCCACGCATCGATGGCGGGATCCCGTTTGACAGCGCCATTGAATCGCAGCAAATCCGTTTTCATCGTCGCTCGCCTTTCTTCTTTCGGGATGATTATCGCGGGCGGCAGCTTTTGCCTGGGGCACTGCTAATTCCAAGCCGTCGAGAGAATGGGGACAGACGGAACGTTACCCTAGATTTCTCCGATCATGGAGCAGAAAAATTTCAGAAAACGTCCCGTCTGTCCCTGGATTTCATGATTCGAAAAGAATCCGGGCGTGGAGCGTGGTTGAGAGCTGCTATTCACGCCAAATATCTTCACGTGCGATGATGCTGTTATGAACAGAAGGCTCCTGGCAATCCTGCCGGTGTTCGTAGCTATTGCCGGATGCAACCGTGTGACGCCAAGTAGCATTGAGGGGCGCATAGGCCGCGCCATAACCGACCGGTGCCGGCCGTCGGCCAGGTGCGTCGTCCAACTGCGCGAGGTCACGCCGTTCGAGTGGGACAGGATGTTCTATTTCGATTACGTCGTGTCACCTGCTGCACGCCGTAGTGCGGTCGGTTTGCCGTTCGATGCCGCGGAGCTTCGGCGCCAGCTTGTTTTCGTTCGCAATGGACAGGTGGTTCGCAACGATTTGCTGCCTACCAATGTGGAGAAACCCATCGAGAATGAGCTGGATTTCGAGGGCGGCAAGGAACCCAATTGGCTGAGTTGCGATCGAGCGGCCCAGTTCGAGGTCACGCGAGATTCTTTGGGAACTGGTGTCACGTTCTTCCAGCTCAAGGCCGTTTCCCGCGATAGCTGTCGATAAATCCCGACAGCAGTCAAAATCCCACAATCTGCGGGTGGCGCACGCTTAACTTAGCAGAAATTCTTGGGTGGCCTTCCCTTGCGGTTTTGATTTTGGCAAGGGTGGGCCATTCTTTCTCCTGATTGCCACAGCCGGCGGTTTATCATTCCCAGCTTGTACCCGCGGCGCACAGGCCCATGACCTCTATTGTTCTGGCGTGATATTTGAGTGGTCACCCTCTTCCGAATGGACACCATACAGACTCACCCTCGGAATGTGCCCCCAAGCCTCTTTGTAATACCGAAGCTCAACGCTTTCAAGGACGCGATCTTCACCGGGCAGGTCCATTACATAGTATTTTCCCTCGGGCGAAATCCGGCCACTCACCACGAACTCCTTAAAAGTGCCATTACTAAAGTGAACGATCAAGCGATCAAAGAAGATCGCGTCACCACTGACCCGCAACTGAATCGTATGAAAAAGCCCGCTACGACGAGTGACCAGGATCCTGCCATGATCCTGCGCCCCGTCAACCCGGGTATAGCCCAGAAAGTCCCAAAACTGCCCCCGGGCGAATCCGGAGGTGGCAAAGGCTAAGACCAGGAGCCCGGCGAGAGTAGGACGGAAGAGTTTCGGTGGCATATACAGTCCTAGGACTACTAGGACTATATATAACAGCCTTTCCTTCCTCCCTGACAGTCAATCACCGGGAACCCATCCAATTGATTAACCATAACGGCGATTTGCATTTCCTGGTGACAGATGCTCTCGGGCTATCCACGCTGTTTGGACTGCCTTTTTTCGGGACACTGGGGATGATTGCGAGTTGTCTGGGTGTGTGGTCCTAGTCCTGTCAGAATTACCAATTGCGCTGGCGCCACCGGAAGCCCAATCTGCCCGCAGTCAGCCCAATTACCCGATAGTGCGTGGGCGGGTGTGCGGGCAGGAGATAATTTTATGAAGCTTCAAGGATTTAAGGCTATTTGGCTGGGGCTTGGCGCAACGGTGTTGCTCAGCTCGGTTACATTTGCGCAAGACGCGAAGCAAGGAAAGCTGAAGATGTCGGTGATCCCGAAGCAGGCCTACACATTTGTCGACGGGAAGGCGATTGGTCCCGGCAACCGGACCATCAAGCTCGACGTCGGTTCACACCACGTGGTTGTGGCTAACTACGGGTACAAGTCTGTCGAGCAAGAGGTTTCGATGGATTCAGACAAGACGGTTCCTCTGGGCATAAAGTTGGAGCCCGCTGGCGAACCCGTGCCCGGCCCGCGTGGTCGCATCCAGCTTGAGGCAGGAGGGCTTCATGGGGCGACAGCCGCCGCCGTTCTTCTGAATGGCAAGAAGTCCCTGTACTTCGTGGGCCACGTGGATGAGTTCGATAACGACTTTTTATTTTGGCGCCAGGAATTGATCGTGCCACCAGGAACTCACCAAGTGACGGTCACTCGCTATGGCAAGGAAGTGTGGTCGGGCCCGGTCACGGTCGCGGCAGACCAGCGCGTGATTGTTAATATCTCGAATGGAAAAGAAAAGACCAAGCCCTGGCCACGTGGCTCGGAGTGCAAGACAGCAGATTGCGTCCCCGGCAAGCTGGCTGTATTGGCGCAACGCTTTAAGGCCGGTGTTGCAAGCGCCACCGTTGTTGTGGCGCCTGTCAGCGCGTCGGTCTCCGCCACTCCGTCGAAAATCGATTGCAACCAAAATACACAGCTAGCCTGGGTTTCCAAAGAAACTGTGGAAGCGGACATGAGTGGCATGAGCCCTGTTCCAACGTCGGGCGAGAAAACCATTTCGCCTCGGCAAACCACCGTGTATACGCTCACAGCTTCAGGACCAGGTGGCGTGACAACGCCGAGCACCACGGTGGAGGTCAACCCTACCGTGCAATCATCGCTGACCGCTGCACCCACGGAGGTCAGGTACCGCCGAATCGGTGACAAGATCATCGAACAAGGGAGCACGACACTCAATTGGTCGTCGTCAAACTCCGACGCCAACTCGCTGAATCCGGGTGGCTCTGTAGATTCCAGCGGCACGAAGTCTATCAGCCTCAGCCCAACGCAGAGCGGCATTGGTCCCGTGGACGAAGAGTTCAAATACACGCTGAACGCGACCAATGCATGTGGTGGATCGGAAACCAAGACGGTGGCGGTACGCCTGAAGGGCTCCGTTGAACCCGTTCCCGCTGTGCAACTCAACAGCGTTTTCTTCCCGACCGCCTATCCTACCAAGGATGATCCAGCGCTGGGACTCGTTCGCAGTCAGCAGGAAGCATTGACAACCATTGCCACCGGATTCAAACAGTATCTCGAATACGACCCTGACGCGAAGTTGTCGCTCGGGGGAAACACCGATGAACGCGGCGCGAATCAATACAACGATGCCTTGTCCGAACGCAGGGTTCAGCGCGTGAAGGATTTCCTGGTTTCGCAGGGAATCGCCGCAGAAAAGATCGATACTTCAGCGTACGGCAAGCAGAAATTGCTGGACAAAGCCACAGTTAGCAACCTGCAAATGCAAAATCCAAACCAGCCGCCTAAAAAGTGGGTGCGCGATTCCCGTGCGACCTGGCTGGCTTACAATCGCCGCGTTGACATCGTTCTGATACCCACCAACGGCGAACCGGTGCGGTTGTATCCCAATGGAGCTCCGGATTCCCAACTTCTTTGGCAAATTCCCAAACCGGCCCGAACCGCAGTTGAAGGGTACAACTGAGCGCTCCCGGGAAGCAGAGCGGAAAAACAAAAGGGGATCGGCGCGGGAGGGACGGAGTTTTTTTGCATATCGCAAATGGCGGACAAGAATGTCCACCCCCCTAAAGAGAGGCGGCATGAAGCCGCCCTGCACGAAGAAATCGGAGCGATGCGGACGCGGCATCGCATAGCGATTGAAGGGGATAGCGATGAGGCTGAGGAAGCGTGTGGAAAACTAATTTTTGGTTGTAATGGGGTGTTGACATATTCGGAGCGTATGCTAATCTTAGTGAGTTCGTTGGTAACCACTCTGCTGGACAGGGGGGTAGAACAAACGCTCTTTGACAACCTGATAGATGTGCCAGAATCTGTTCGACCCTATTCATCGCCTTCGAGCGTGAATGGGGACTTTGAGTGATTTGAGCGACTAACAATTTTGCTTGGCAGGCTGGCTCCGGATAAAACCGGGGCTATTTTTTTTGCGCCAAGCGACAGGCTTCAAACGAGAGTTTGATCCTGGCTCAGAACGAACGCTGGCGGCGTG
>Ga0210407_10000086_pt1 | contig 122225 bp, 114 predicted proteins | sample IncBWC27MmetaG_FD_150860 | JGI IMG/M metagenome (GOLD analysis project Ga0210407, IMG submission 150860) | Forest soil microbial communities from Barre Woods Harvard Forest LTER site, Petersham, Massachusetts, United States - Inc-BW-C-27-M | ecosystem: Environmental > Terrestrial > Soil >...
AAACCTCTTTCAGGAAATAAGGCTTGGCCCGCGTGCCGACAATGGGAAGGATTTCAATGTGCCAGTGGTAATCTGCGTCCACGGTTTTCCAGTACTGAAGAATGTTGGACTTCTGATAAGTATTGGGCACGGTGTGCAGGACCAGGTGAAACGATTCCGCCACGGCCACCACGCGTTGCAGCGTGCGTCGAAGCATCGCGCTTAATTCACTCAGCGACCCGGACCTGGAACCAACCGAGCGCTCGAAAGAAGCCTCATGCTTGCGCGGCATCAGCCATATCTCGTACGGTACGCGGGCCGCAAAAGGACACAGCGCGACGTACTCGCTGCCCGCTTCCACGATCCGTTCTGCTCCGCGCATCTCCTGGTTCAAGCTGTCGCAGAAGACGCACCGCTCTTTTTCCAGATAATAATCGCGGGAAGCGCGCAACTCATACAGCACGCGCCGCGGCACAAACGTGGTCGCGGTAAGCTGCGAAACCGGATGGTCGAATTCCTGGCCGGCCGCGACGCCGTGGTTCTTGAACAACGTCACGTACTTGAAGCGCAGGTCGTGCTTGAGGTCGACTATGCGTTGCGCCACCAGCTGGAGAAACTGCGAAATCTCGGCATCGGACGATTGCCACAACTCACGGTCGTGGCGGATGCCCTGCACCAGGACCTCATGCGCGCCCACGGTGTTCATCACGTCATAAATGCCTTCGGAACGGCGCTGCGGTTCGCCTTCCACGCGATACAGCGGCGCCGGATGCACCATGGCCGTCACCGGCCCGCAGCCGCTTTCGCCGGGCCCGAGCGTGGCAATGACTTGCGGCTGGTTCGGAGCGCCGGGGCAAAACGGACACCGGCCATGAGGCGCCACTGCCTCCGGCTCGTCGCCCACGATAATCCACGACCGCGTGATGGGGTCTTTACGTAATTCCATGTCAGTTGGATATGTTACTTGAATTTGAGAACTACGGTCATCGATGCAGGATATACTGGCCCACATGCGCTCGCCACAAACCGTACAGAGGGAAAAACGCATTCTGCTGGTTCTGGGAATTGTCGCACTGTTGTGCGGCGCCTACGCCTTGTTCTTCGGGTCAAAAACCATCATGCTCATGGACATGGGCGATATGGCCCGCTCGACCCCGGCTGTCCGGAACACGCCCCAGCCCCTGCCTGATCTCTCTGTGTCCTCTGCTCCTGGAACAAAACTTTCTTATTTTGGCTACGAGTTTGAGGTCCCCTGGGACGATCTCGATCCGGCAAAGACCCGGGCCCAGTCAAATAATGTCGCAATCTTTTTTCGCAGCGGCAAGCGGCTCATGTTCAAGAGCCTGCCGCCGCGGGAGTTCGTGACTGCGATCCCGGGCAAGGACGCCTTACGGAAGGTCGTCGGCGATGCCCCGTTTCAATCCGACTACACGATGTGGCGGCTGATCCTTGAAGCCACGCCGGACAAAGTGAACCTGTTGAGCTCGCGCAACGAAATCGTAGGTGTCTCCATGCTGCTGCCCATCAAGGCCATTGCCGTGCCGCAGTCGGCGGGAATCTTTGCCATTCAGAACAAGGACTTCAAGGGCTTCCAGTGGGGCGACCCCCAACACTCGCCGGGGAGCGTGGTCGCAGATTTGTTCTCCGACGACCGCGGACTGGAATTCATTTTCGGAACGGACCCCAAGGCGGCGGGACCAGCGGTGGTACAAGCCGACCTCAACCGGGTCTTACAGACAGTGAAGAAGGCCGCCAGCCCGCCAACGCCTCCCGGAGCCCCCGCACCGCGGCCCAAGAGATAAGGCAGGCACGAAAGTCCGCGACCGGCAGGAACTGCAAGATATACTTACTCGCATGCCCCGCCCGTGGATCGCGCGCAAGTGGAAGCGAATCGCAATCGGGCTGGGAATCGGGCTGCTGCTGTGTGGGGTATACACATGGTTCTTTGGATTCAACACCATGATGATCCTCGAAATGCGCAGCATTGCGATGGAATCACCCATTGTCCGGCAGATTCCGAGACCGCTGCCCGATCTCTCCGTGTCAAGTGCTCCTGGAACCAAACTCTCTTATTTCGGCTACGAGTTTGAAGTCCCCTGGGACGACATCGACGCGAAGAGCATCAATGTAAAACGCACCAGGCTGGTGGTTTATTCCCGTGGCGGCAACGGCTTGGTGTTCTCGAGCGCGCAGCCGAAAGAGTTTATAAATATCATCCTCGATAAGGATGGTGGATTGGACAAGAGCAATTTTCAACAGATCTACGGCAACGCCCCACTGCAATCCGACTATGCCATGCACTGCCTCATTCTCAACGCTACTCCAGACAACGTGACCTTGTTCAGTTCCCGCAAAGACGTGGTCGGGACCTCCATGCTGGTGGTGATCAAGTCCATCATGTCGCAGTCGGAGCTGTTTTCCATTCAGAACAAGGACTTCAAGGGTTTCCAGTGGGGCGATCCCAAACACCTGCCGCTGCATGTCAACGCCGATTTGTTCTCGGATGAAGGCGGTATGGAGTTCATTTTCTTACGCCGAAAGGACGCGACGAGCCCCGCACTGACACAGCCAGAAATCAACCGTGTCTTGCAAACTGTCCGGAAGACCCCTGACCCGCATGTAAACTGAGCCATCGATGGCCGAAGCCTCCACTCCGCTAATGCGGCAGTACACCGCGATCAAAAAACAGCATCCCAATGCCCTGCTCTTCTTCCGCCTGGGCGACTTCTACGAATTGTTTTTTGAAGACGCCGTGGTCGCGGCGCGCGAACTGCAGATTACTCTGACCTCGCGCAACAAAGAAAAAGGCCAGGCCATTCCCATGTGCGGCGTGCCGTATCACTCTGCGGAAGGCTATCTTTCGAAATTGCTGCGCAAGGGTTTCAAAGTTGCCATCTGCGAGCAGATGGAAGACCCCAAGGTCGCCAAGAAGCTGGTGCGGCGGGAGGTCACGCGCGTGCTCACGCCGGGCACGGCCATTGACTCCAGCGTCGGCTCGGAGGAGAACAATTTTCTCGCCGCGCTGGCGCGGGCTTCCGGTGCGGTCGGCCTGGCGGCGCTGGACCTCTCGACCGGCGAGTTTCGCGCTACCGAGTTTCGTGGCGACGACGCTGAGCGACGCATTCTGGAAGAGTTGCAGCAGTTGCGTCCCCGCGAGGTGCTGTATCCGTCGGGGCTGCCGCTCTTTGATCACGCGCCCATGGAAAACGCGCCGCAGTCAGGTTTCCAGCCGGCAGGCGAGCGCGCGCGCTTCACCGAGACCCCGCTCGAAGACTGGGTGTTTTCTCCGGACTACGCCGTCCCCCTGGTGGAAAACCAGTTCGGCGTGCTCTCGCTCGAAGGCTTTGGCCTGGAAGGCCGGCCCGCCGCGGCAACGGCCGCGGGCGCGATCCTGCACTACGTTCGCTCCACGCAGCGCGGCACGCTTGAGCACGTGGACCGCATTGGTTTTTACGACCGCCAGGAATGCCTGGTGCTGGACACCGTTACTGTCCGCAACCTGGAGCTGGTCGAGCCGCTCTTTGCCAATACCGGCGCGGAAGTCACGCTGTTCCGCGCACTCGACGCCACCATCACCCCGATGGGCAAGCGTCTGCTTCGCGCCTGGCTGCTGCGTCCGTCCATTAACCCCGCGGAAATCGAAAAACGTCTGGACGCCGTGGATGCCGGGGTCAAGGAATTCATCGCACGGGAAGAACTGCGTCGCGCGCTCGAAGGTGTTCTCGATATCGAACGCCTGCTCAGCCGGGTGACACTGGAGACGGCGAACCCGCGCGACCTGCTGGCACTCTGCGCGTCATTAAATCGAACACCAATGATCAGAAACGCCCTGGCGCGATTGAAGTCCGGGCGTTTACAGGAACTCCAAGCGCTGCTGGACGAAATGACCGACTTGCGCGCCCGCATCGAACAGACGATTGTCCCCGAACCTCCACTGACGCTCGCCGATGGCGGCGTGGTCCAGCCGGGCGTGGACGCGGAACTCGACGAACTGCGCAACCTCAGCCGCAACAGCAAGCAGTACATCGCGCAGATTGAAGAACGCGAACGCCGGCGCACCGGCATCAACTCGCTCAAGGTCAAGTTCAATTCCGTTTTCGGCTATTACATTGAAATCAGCAAAGCCAACCTGCACCACGCGCCCGCCGACTACGAACGCAAGCAGACGCTGGTCAACGCCGAGCGCTTCACCACCCCGGAGCTGAAGGAATATGAAGCCAAGGTGCTCGACGCGCAGGAAAAGATCGTCGAAATCGAGCGCCGCCTGTTCGTCGAATTGCGGACGGCCATAGCTGCCGAAGCAAAACGCATTCGCCAGACTTCTCTCGCGCTGGCGGAAGTGGACGTGCTCGCCGCGCTGGCGTTCCTCGCGCAAAACCGCGGCTACACCCGCCCGCGGTTTGATGAATCAGCAGACCTGGAAGTCGTTGACGGCCGCCATCCCGTGCTCGAACACCTTGACCTCACCGGAAGCAACGACCGCTTTGTTCCCAACGATCTCTATCTCAACAGCAGCACGCACTCCATTCTGCTGATCACCGGGCCCAACATGGGCGGCAAGTCAACGTACCTGCGGCAAACCGCGTTGATCGTCCTGATGGCCCAGATGGGATCGTTCGTGCCGGCGCGCTCAGCGCGCTTGCCGATTGTGGACCGCATCTTTACGCGCATCGGCGCCAGTGACAACCTGGCCCGCGGGCGCTCCACCTTCATGGTCGAAATGACCGAGACCGCGGCGATCCTGAATACGGCCACGCCGCGCTCGCTGGTCCTGCTGGACGAAATCGGCCGCGGCACCGCGACGTATGACGGTCTGGCCATTGCCTGGGCGGTCATCGAATACCTCCACTCCACCAGCAAAGCGAAGACGCTCTTCGCCACGCACTATCACGAACTCACGGAACTCGACCGCCTGGAAGGCGTGAAGAACTTTCATGTGTCCGTGAAAGAAAGCGCCGGAGGGATCGTCTTCCTGCGTAAAGTCGAGCCCGGCCCCGCGGACAAGAGTTACGGCATTGAAGTCGCGCGTCTCGCCGGATTGCCGCCGGAAGTAACCACACGCGCGCGCGAAGTCCTGCACGAACACGAAAACGCCGAGCACACGGCCAGCGCACATCTCTCTCCGTCACCCGCCGAGCCGGGCTCCAGGCTGCAACTGACTATGTTCACACCGCTCTCCCAGAAAATCATCGACAGGCTCAAAGATGCGGACCTGAATAATCTGACGCCGCTTGAAGCAATGAACCTGTTGCATGAGTTGAAGAAACAGCTTGGGTGAGAGGCCTTTGCATAAAAACGAACGTTCGTAGGACAATGCATTCAGCCTGTGCAAGCGATCCTTACATTATTGCTGCTACTTCCGGCAACCGTTCCGGGGAATGGCGAGCGCAGCCGTTCAACGTCTCCTGATGAGACTCTCCACCTGGCGCTCTCGGTAACAACCAGCCAACACGAATATCGCATGAAAGATGACGTGCGGCTTGAAACGCAGCTGACCAATACCGGGAACCGGGTGTTGTACCTTTTTGATGAGCCTTGCTGGAACCTTCTCAACGTGCAAGTCTTTACTACAGATGGCGAAAAAGTAACCGGGAAACCAGACTTTATCCGGGAATGCTTACCGCCACCGCCCAGACCTAACGATAGAAGCCGATTCACAAGGTTAGGGCCAGGTGATGTCCACAGAGTGACCCAGAAGTTCGGCATCACAGAGCTCGTACCTAAACCCGGAGAGTACGACATCGTTCTGCTCTATCGTAGCGATCTGTCGGATGAGTGGGTCCACAAGTACGGAGGGAAAAAGATGACTGCCCTGCCAATCTGGACTTCGGAACAGCCGGTGCTCAAGAGTAACCGTCTCCACCTCGTCGTGAAGTGATGACCGCGGACGTCGAGCGGGACTGAAATGAGGAAACAATGCGTAAACTGCTCATTCGTCTGTCACTAGTGACATGTCTGGCCGCGACCGTCGCGGGACAGACGGACGAATGGAAGAGGTACAGGAACACCGACGGGAACTTTTCCGTTCTCTTCCCGTTTGCGCCGGCCGAAAGTACCGTCGCTGATCAAGACGGCATGAAGTCCCGTTCGATCCAGGCGGTACAAAAGCCCAGCGGCTACAACGTAATGTACATCTCCATGACGCAGGAGCAGACGGTAGATGAAGCTACTTTCGTGGGCTTCCGGGACAACATCTTCGCGCGCTGGCCGCAGTGCAGCGTCTTCCTCGATGTCGCGGCCTTTCCCGTAATCCCCGGCTACATTGGTCATCGCTACCGTCTGAATTGCGGCGGCGAAAAAACCAAGCTGACCATCACCGGAAATCTCTATTGGGGCAAGCACTATGCCTATGCCGTGCTGACACTCTGCAATGCCGATTTGCCGGAAGCGCCCGGAACCAGGAAGTTCCTGGATTCTTTTTCCCTGATTGACGCAGCAAAATAAGTGAAGCGCGAGGAGCTAGCCGCGAATAAACGCGAATGAACACGAATCTGAATTTCCGAAATTAATTCGCGTCCCTTCGCGTGCATTCGCGGCCAAACTTCTTTGCGTCAGCGCGCTTTCTTCCCGGCTATCTGCGCGACGCGTGCCTTCACCATCTTCTTGACAAGAGCGGCCGGCAGTGGCTTGTCCGTCGGGAAATGAATGGTGCCTTTCGATATGGAGTAACCCTTAAGTTCGCTCTTGAACATCTCGATCACCGACGCAGTCGGGAACAGACTGCAATGCTCGGAAAACGCGGCGAACCAGACCAAGGTCCCTTTGTGCTTGAACGCCGGCATCCCATAGCTGATGGCCTCGGTGGCCTCCGCTGGCGCCGCGGACCGAATCGCCGCGCGAACCTTGTTCAACGTGCCGCGGGCAGGCTCCGGGACGCGAGCAAGGTATTCGTCAACAGTTCTTGGAGAGCTTTTGCTTTTCGCGGCAGAACTGCGAGCGCCAGATTTCGCTTTTTTCATGCGGCCAATGCTACAAGACGATCCAATTCAGGTCTATGCTTCAGCCCCGCGCCCTCTCTTTGCCTGGCTCTTAGCCTGTCCCTTTTCTATGGGCCACGTCGCGCAGGCAATCCAGGGAGGATTCAGTCGCGGGTGGGCGTGATCAAACGTCGCGACGACCGGTGTTCTCGCTCACTTTTTGCTCCAAACCCGAAAGAACAAAGTGATTTGCCCTGGCGACCTTCAAAAATCGGGTTTGGGCCACTCCGGAACGCTCAAAAAGCACCATCAGTAACCCATTGAAAACACACACAATTTTCCCATTGACTTTCTCTATAGTTTCGCCGTACCATGCGCGTCCGAAAAGGGAAAATAGGGGTCAAAAAAATGACCCTCGGCAGCGCGAAGTTGCCGAAGAAGTACCAAGGAACCGACCCAAAGAGACACGCTGAGGGCACGGTCTGCGACCCGCTTCCTTTGGCAGATTGCGGGATAGAAAGGGGAAGAAGACACTCGGCCATCAGCACTCAACCACACGGTCTCCCCCCCGAAAAATGGGGTCGAGTGGGGTCGACCCCTGGGGTCGAAACACACAAGAAACCGGTCGCCCAGGCGGCCTGCGGCACGATCTTTGAAAACTTGGAAGGCCAGTACTTAGAATTTAATGCTTAGTAGTTGGCTGCAGTTCCTGCGTCCCCCTTTGGCCAATTACTAATTGCTAATGGCTAATTGCTGACCCTGGGGGTCGCATGGACCTCCGTGCTTCTCTGTGACCTTTGTGGTAAAGGGTTTGTGCGAGATCGCGGCGATTCTCCCCTGTTCCTCCCCTGTTCCTCTCCTGTTACTCCCCTGTTACGAATTGACTTCGTCCGGGAAAAAAGTTCACGAAAGGCCCGTGGAATCGAGGTTTTGCATGTTTGGAGTATCCAAGAGCTCGCATTCTCCCCTGTTTTTTTCCCTGTTAGCAGGGTGGAAGCGGCCGAGCGGTTGGGGCGGAGCGAACCGGGGAGGGGGTAGGCAGATCGCCGTGATCGCGCGTGAACGTCGGCCGCACAAACTTCGGCCGTCAAGAAGAGGAGGAAGATGAGGAGTAGTCACCGAAGCTCCGTATAATCAAAACTCATGCCTAAGAAGACCACACACGATATGAGGGACCACGTGGGCCAACTGCTCATCTTTGGCTTCGACGGGCTGGCCATGGACGGCAAACTGCGCATCACGCTGAGTTCCCTGCAGCCCGGGGGCGTGGTGTTGTTTGCCCGCAACATACAGGAGCCGGGGCAGACCTGGGAGCTGTTGCACGAGTGTCAGGCTTCGGTGGGTGTTCCCCTGCTCCTGTGCGTGGACATGGAAGGCGGCACGGTGGACCGGCTCAAGAACGTAGTGGCTCCGGCGCCGTCGGCGGAAGAGGTGGCCAACACCGGCAACGCCCGGCTGTTTCGCATGCACGGCAACATCATTGGCCTGGAAGCGCGGGCCCTGGGCTTTAACACCGATTTCGCTCCGGTGCTTGACTTGGGCTTCGACGCTTCGCGATCTGTCCTGACGTCGCGCACGGCGTCGTCTGATCCGGAAGGCGTGATGCGCTACGCGCGTGAATTCCTGCGCGGCCTGAAAGCGGCCAAGGTTCTGGGCTGTGGCAAGCACTTCCCCGGCTTGGGAGAAGCGAATCTGGACAGTCACAAAGACCTGCCGGTGGTCCATAAGTCGCGGCAGAAAATGTGGGCGGAAGACCTCGCGCCGTATCGCGGGCTGCACCGCCACTTGCCCCTGGTCATGGTTGCGCACGCGGCGTATCCGGAGGTGACCCGCGACAGCCTGCCGGCTTCGCTCTCGCGCAAATGGATGCGTGATACTCTGCGAAAAAAACTCGGCTACCGCGGGCTGATCGTCTCCGACGACCTGGAAATGGGCGGCGCGCTGGCGGCCGGCTCCATCGAAGACGTGGCGGTAGGAACGCTGCGTGCCGGAGCCGACATTTTCCTGGTGTGCCACAACCATGAGTTTGTCTGGCGCGCGTATGAGGCGGTGCTGCGCGAAGCGGAGCGCGACCGCCGCTTTGCCGCGCATGTCCGGCAGGCCGCGGTCCGGGTGCGGGCTTTCAAGAAGCGGGCCACGGAACTGCGCGGGTTTCCCGCGCCGCCGAGAGCGTCGGTGATTCAGACGCTGCGAAAGATCATGAACGACTATTCCAGAATCGTTGCGGAGATCCGGGCATGATGGTCGCCGGAGTCATGAGCGGAACGTCCGCGGACGGCATTGATGTCGCGCTGGTCCGTGTGCTGGGACGCGGCTTTGATCTCCGGTTTGAACTGCTGGGCCACGAGCATTTCGAATATCCGCGCGCCGTACGGGCGGCCGTCCTCAAGGCCATGAACGCCACCCGTATTCGCGTGGCCGACGTGGCGCGGCTGAATTTTCACCTGGGAGAACTCTACGCCGAAGCTGTCCTGACCGCGCAGCGGAACGTGGGCGCAAGCAAACTGGACCTGGTCGGCTGCCACGGACAAACGATTTACCATCAAGGCGACGCCGCGCCGCATCTGGGCCGCAAGATCGCCGCAACGTGGCAAACCGGAGAAGCGTCCGTGATCGCGGCGCAGCTGGGCGTTCCCGTGGTGTCGGATTTTCGTCCCGCGGATGTTGCCGCCGGTGGAAAAGGCGCGCCGCTGGTGCCCTTTCTGGATTACATCGCCTTCCGCAACCGGCGCATTGGGCGGATCGTCCAGAACCTGGGCGGGATCGCCAACCTGACAGCAATCCCCGCGAATGCAAAGCCGGAAGGCGTGCTGGCGTTTGATACCGGTCCCGGCAACATGGTGATCGACCAGCTCATGGAAATCCTGTTCAACGGGCAGCGTTTTGACGACCAGGGCGACGTGGCCGGCAGCGGCCGCGTGCTTAAAGCGTTACTTGAAGAATCACTGGACCACTCGTTCTTCCGCGATCCGCCGCCGAAGACCGCCGGTCGCGAACAGTTTGGCGCCGACTACGTGAAAAACTTCCTGCGCCAGGCCGGACACGCCGCTAAGGAAGACGTCATCGCGACCGCTACCGCGCTGACCGCGCGGTCCATTGCCGATGCGCTCCAGAGATTCGTCCTGGGCCAGGGCAAATACCGCGAGTACGTTGTCTCCGGCGGCGGAACGAAAAACAAGACCTTGATGGAGATGCTCACTGAAGAAGCAGGAAAACTGGGTCTGAAGGTCCGCCACTCGGACGACTTCGGCATTCCCAGCCAGGCCAAGGAAGCCGTCGCTTTTGCGTTGCTCGCGTACCAGACCTGGCACAAAGAACCGTCGAATATTCCGTCGGCGACAGGGGCGACGAGACCTGCGGTGTTGGGGAAGATTTCGTATGCGTAGGTTCTCTTCTACATCCCGAGCGGAGCGAGGGATCCCTATCGCCACGAGGTCCTCGAGGGTCGGCGACGTATGCCCTGGAGAGTCTCGTAGCGATAGGGATCCCTCGCTCCGCTCGGGATGTCAGATTGCAAAGGGAACGATCCTATTGTTCTTGGTGACTTTCCTTTCCTGCAACAAACCCGCCGATCCGAACACGCTGGTAGTGATCATTGAAAGCACGCCGGCCAATCTTGATCCGCGCATCGGGACGGACGGACAATCGGAATTCATTGATGAACTCCTGTTTGACTCCCTCGTCCGCAAGGACAAAGAGCACTTCACCTTGCGGCCCGGAGTGGCCGAGTCCTGGGACATTCCCGATCCGCAGACATACATTTTCCATTTGCGCCACGGAATTCACTTCCACGACGGCCGCCCGCTCGCCGCGCGCGACGTGAAGTGGACGCTCGATTCCATGCTCAACCGGACGGTCATCAGCCTGAAGACGAGTACGTACAAACTGGTGGACAAGATTGACGCGCCCGACGATTCGACCGTGATCATGCATCTGACCGAGCCGTATGCTCCGCTGCTGTGGAACCTGAGCGAGGGTGCTTTTGGAATTGTGCCTTACGGCAGCGGCAAAGACTTTAGCTCCAATCCGGTGGGCTCAGGCCCGTTCCGCTTTGTGCGGCTGGTGACTGACACCGAAGTTGTCCTGGAACGCAACGACGCTTATTGGGGAGAACATGCCAAGATCCGGCGCGTAAGGTTTGCCGTGGTCCCGGACACCACGACGCGCGCCCTGGAGTTGCGCAAGGGCAGCGCCGATCTCGCCGTCATCAATTCCCTGCCCCCGGACATGGTGCGCACGCTGGAGCGCGAACCCAATCTGCGCGTGCTCCGCCATTCAGGGACGACGCTGGCGTACCTGGCATTCAACCTTCGTGATCCCATTTTGCGGGACGCGCGTGTGCGCCAGGCGCTGGCTTACGCGATCGACCGCGGACCGATGCTGCATTATCTTTTTGCCGATGCAGGCCGCCTGGCGGACAGTGTGCTGCCGCCGGAGCACTGGGCTTACAACGGCAACGTGGAGCACTATGCCTACGATCCGGCCAAGGCCAACGCTGTTCTGGATGCGGCCGGCTACGCGCGCGGCCCGGACGGAGTACGCTTCCATCTCACGATGAAGACGGGTACGGAAGAGACCACGCGCCTGATGGCCGCCGTCCTGCAGCAGCAATTGCAGAAGACCGGAATCGCCCTCGACATTCGCAGCTATGAATTTGCCACGTTCTACGCTGACGTGCAGAAAGGCGCGTTTCAGTTGTATTCGCTGCGCTGGTTGGGATATGCCAATCAGGACCCTGACATTTTTGAGAACGTTTTTCATTCCGCCAGTTTTCCGCCCCGGCGGGCCAATCGCGGGTTCTACTCCAATCCTGACGTGGACCGGCTGATTGACCAGGGCCGCAGGACCGTGGACCAGCAGGAACGCAAGCAGATTTACGGCGAGATCCAGCAGATTCTGGCCCGTGATCTTCCGTATATCGATTTCTGGTATGGCGATAACGTGATGGTCTGTTCCAGCCGGGTGCGCAACGTGCATTTTGGCGTGTCCGCGGATTACGAGTTTCTCAACACCGTTGAGTTGGCGCCGTAAGCGCCTTGTTGACGGGGTTTTTATGTGCGAGTGGTAGTATCGAAATCAGGCTATGCAGATTCTTTTTATCGGCGACATTTTCGGCAGCCCGGGACGCAAGATTGTCCACGATCATCTTGCTCACGTGGTGGAGAAGCACAAGATTGATCTGCTGGTCGCCAATGCCGAGAATGCTGCCGGGGGGTTCGGCCTGACTCCGGCCATAGCGGACGAGCTATTTGCGCAGGGTTGCGACGTTCTCACCACCGGCAACCACGTCTGGGACAAGCGCGAGATCATTGATTACTTCAATGCGGTGGACGGAAATCCCGACACCCAGGCCCGCCGCGTTTTACGGCCGGCGAATTTTTCGTCGGACGCTCCGGGAACGGGCGTCTATGAGGGCGTCACGCGCGGCGGCCACGGATACGCCGTCATCAACCTGCAAGGCCGCGTTTTCATGCAGCACACCGATGATCCCTTCCGCAAAGCCGACGAGATACTGGCCGGGCTGAAGAGCAAAATTATTCTGGTGGACTTCCACGCGGAAGCTACGTCTGAAAAAGTTGCGCTGGGATGGTATCTGGACGGCCGCGTGACCGCTGTGCTAGGTACGCACACGCACGTCCCCACAGCGGACAATCGTGTTCTGCCCAAAGGAACGGCGTATCAGACGGATGTCGGTATGACTGGCCCGTATGACAGCGTCATTGGGGTGCAGAAAGAGCAGGTGCTCCACCGTTTCCTGACGGGCCTTCCCGGCCGGTTTGAGGCGGCCAAAGGCGATCCGCGTTTTTGCGCGGTGGTCATTGCGTGTGACGAAACCACCGGCCGCGCACACTCCATTCAACGGCTCATGTTGGGTGAATGAAGCTGGGTGAATGAAAAAGGCAGCCCGTGGGCTGCCTTGATCTGCTCTTTGACAATTTAATTCGAACTACCGTCCGGCCTTCTTGTGCGCCGCGGGACGATGTACCGGCGGCTTGGCCTTGACCTCCGGCAACTCGCCTTTTTCCATCGTGAACATGAAGGGATCAGGCGTGTAACTGGTCAGCACTCCGATGATATCGGTCATGGATCCCGCTGCGGGAAGGCTGGGTGGCTTGGGCGTACCGCGGGCCGGTGGCGGCGGCGGTTCCAGGACGATGTGCACATCGGCCTTGTTCGCCTGCTGGTTTTCATCCGTGATGGCGGCCTCAATCGCTTCCTTGGTTGCAGAGATCACTTTCACGGAGATTTTCAGCTTCGCTTCGCCGTTCTTTTCTTTCAGCTGAATGGCGGCCCAGACTTTGTCGGCGGCGTCTTTGTTGGCGGGCGAGCAACCTGCCTTGGAGAGGATGAATTCCCAATCGCCGAAAGAAAGATCGCCGGCTGGATTGTCCTTGACTGCCTGGACCGCCAAATCGCATGGCGTAGGTGCAGGCTTGATGCTCGTTGCAAAATCGGATGGAAGGGCGCTCTGAGCAATGGCCCCTGCCTGGAGCTGGTCCCAACCGTCGTTGTTGCCGTGGTATTTCTTGTACTTGGATTTGCAGTACGCCACCATGCCCTGGGCCGCCTGCGGATTGGTCATTTTCTGGGCCACTCCGATGGCTTTGCTGCAGTACCATAGGCCGTTCAGGTCCATCGGAGTCATCTCCAGGTCAGCGATCGCGAATTGATACAAGTCCTGTAAATTGCTGGGATCGAGGCGATAGGTCTTGTCGTAATAAGTGCGCGCGCCGGCAAAATCCTTGGACTGCAGAGCGCAAAAACCGAGCTCGCCATTGAATATGTCCGCCAGCTGGTTACGTGCCGTCTCAAAATCGGCGTCGGACACACCGGCCGGTTTGGGCCAGCTCGCCAACTGCTGTAAGCCGGTTTGTGCGGCGGCGCAGCCTTCCTTGAGTGCCGCCGGTGCATCGGGACCGCCATTGGTGGCTACGGAACGATCGACGGCCGTGAGAATGGCCAGAGCGCGAACGTGGTTGGGATTCAGCGCAAGTATCCGCCGCGCCAGTTCCACTATTTTGCCCACGTTGTTGGCCTGCTGGTAGGCGCCCATGGCCGCTTCGAGAGCATCCGACTGGACTACGCTCTGCGGATATTGTTTGACAAACGCCTCCATCGCCGCACCCTTGGCCGCTGGGTCGGTCGTGTTAAACGCCGCCATGTACGAGTTGTACTCGGCCTGGTCCTTGATCACTTTTTTGTCGTCGCTCGCCTGACCAAAAGCCAGACTTACTGCCAGTAGCGCAAGCACAGTTGTGACAAGCACTTTCTTCATGGATTCTCCTTCAAACCTGTCCTGGGTGAAATGTAAGGGCCCCTATACGTGCCTCATTCCGGTCCGGCGGGCCTTTCTTCCCCTCAACGATGAGAGGAAAGGAATTATAAAGGACTTTTGCGCAGCTTTGAAGCGCGAAAGGCCAGACACGTTTCGGCATACTTTGCTATCCAGTGACACCGGGCCGCGGGAAAATGTTCCCGCGGGACGAATGTCCACCCTCAAGGCCTGCCACCGTACGCGCCTCATACCGCAACCTGCAAGCCGGAACAAACCGTGCCCCTGCGGCTTCCGGCAGCAGAATCGTAAAATGACAAGATTCTTGTACAAATTAGATGCAAAGAGGCAGCTATTCGTTACCTGAGAGGGCCGAGTGAGTAGCGTCCCGTTCCCGCTTTGCGGGATCGGGATTTATAAAACGATCACGAGTGATCACCCGCTTGTGCCGGCATGGGCGCCAGAAGGGCCTCTTTGCGGTAGACCAGATTGCTGGCGTTGAAGCTGGCCATTTCAAAGCCGTGGCCGTGGGTGATGGCGTCGGTGGGACAGGCTTCAACACAGTAGCCGCAGAAGATGCAGCGGTTGTAGTCGATGTTATAGATTTTGGCGTAGCGCTCGGCGCCACTGATGCGGTTCTCGGCCGTGTTCTCGGCGGCTTCAATGTAGATGCAGTTGGCAGGACACGCCGCGGCGCACAGAAAGCAGGCAACGCATTTTTCCAGGCCGTTTTCGTCGCGCTGTAAAACGTGCAATCCGCGGAAACGCTCCTGGAACACCGCTCCCTGGTTGGGAAGCTTCTTGTTCGGGTAGTCCTCGACCACCGTGGGCTTGAACATCTCAATGAACGTGACGGACATTCCCTTGGCGATGCCGGCGATATCGTTGAGGATCGACATGACATCAGTATAAAGGCTAATCTTCAGGGACACAAAAGGAGCCACGACATCATGACTCGCTTCATCAAACTGCTTCACTTCGTTTTATTTGCCTCCGCAGTCTTTGGCCAGCCGCCTCAGAGCGATCCGTGGGCCAATTGGAAGTTCCTTCTCGGCGAGTGGACGGCCGGCGAATCCGGCGGCGTCCCGGGACGTGCCAGTTCCGGGTCCTTTTCTCTCACCCCTGACCTCGGGGGACAGATCCTGTTCCGCAAGAACCACTCTGAGTACCCTGCCGCCAATGGACACGCGGCGACCGTGCATGACGATCTTATGGTGGTGTACCGCGAAGCCGGAACGATCAAGGCTTTTTATGACGACAATGAAGGCAACGTGATCCGTTACAACGTGACCGCGCTGTCCGGCAAAAAGAAAATAATCTTCTTGAGCGACCAGGTTGCCGGCCGGCCGCAGTTTCGTCTGAGTTATGAAGAGGTGAAGCCCGGTACGGTCAACGTCATCTTTGAGATTGCTCCACCCGACAAACCCGGCCAGTTTTCAAAATATGTGGAAGGCGTTGTAGCAAGAACGACCGGACGTTAGCTGAGCGGTTTTGGACAGACAGCAAGTGTACTTTCTTGCTAACTTGGGATTCAGATGTTCCAGCCTTGTCGCCCTGGATTCAGCAGTATTTCACGCTGATGAAAGGCCCGCCTGAGGTATGAATTGAAATGCGCGTCACTTGTGGTTTGGTGGCGATCCACAAAGTAATGGCTCGATGCCACTGATCGGGCTCGCCAACGGGCCATGAGGAGGACCGCCGTGTATCTGGGACCCATAATGGAAAGACTTCGGCAGACTGGATTTCTAGTCGGCGCCGGCGTGATTATTTTGCTTTCCGCCGGCTGTGCCGAGCATACGGTATTGCACTTTGCTCCGTCGGGAGTCATGAGGGTATCGTACAACCCCAAAGACTGCGTCGAACTCCCGAATGGACAGTTCAAGTGCAAGCAAGTTATCTTCACCGCAGGAATCATCGACGCCTCAAAGAGCAAGTAGTCGCCGCGATCAAAATGGCTTGTTCGCCATGGCCCGGCGGCGCAACGGAACTCGCAGCAACCGTGCGGCTGCACTCGCCGACCAGACTCACGAATGCTTAAAATGCTTCTTCAGCATGTCGAACGCGCCCACATAAGTGTTTCCCAGGAACGCGACCAACTCGTTTTCCTGTGCCGGCGGGCAATCGAACTGCGAGGTGATCTCGGCCAGCGTGCCGGCGCCGTCCGCCGCCGAAAGCCGGACTGTCGCCACGTAATTGGTGATGGGCAGCGGACTCTCGATCATTTTGTAGGTACACTCGCGGCGCTCGTCGGAGAGGGCAAGCAATTGTTCGCGAATACGCGGGCCGCCTTGCAATCCGAAATTGCGGATGCAGCCGATCTGATTTGGGGGCGTACCTTCTTCAATGTGGCTGTCCGTGACGCCGGGGAACCATTTTGGCAGCCCGTTGAAATCGCGGATGTATTCCCACACTTCCGCGATGGGCGCTACGATCACGGATGACTTGTAGATTTTCGCCATGCTGTTCTCCGGGTAAGCGCGTTTTGGCAACGTAATTCTAGCGGACGTAGTCTCCTTCGGCTGAGTCATCGGCGGAAATATTTTCACGCAATGGGCAATCCCACGCTATCGGCGCCTTGAGCAGCAAGAAACCGGCGCATCAAGTCGCGTCCTTTGGCGATATATGAATTGCACTGCGCGCGGCGTTTGTCAGAATAGGCAGCGAGTACCCGTCCAAGATCCTCCCGCGGCGTACATAGGTCCGCAAGCGCGACCGCGTCCGCAATTGCCGATGACAATCCCTGACTGGAAAACGGCAGCAGCGGATGCGCAGAATCGCCCACCAGAGCAAGGTTGCCATGGTGAAATCGCGGAATAAGGTCCGTGTCTACGGGAATCCAGATGTGGGCCTGAGCGAAGTCTGTCAGCTCCAGCAAACGCGGGACCGGACCTGCCCAAGCGCGCACCAGATCATTCACAAAGGTCGCGCGTTCCGGCCCGGACTCTCCGGGCGTGGAAAAGCGCTGCGTGTCAAACTGCAGGTACCACACCACATGATGAGAGTCCACCGGCAATACGCCAACGGCAAGTCCGCCTTCGGGAGCATGAAATTTGTTGAAATTACTTGCCGTCCAGCGACGAACTTGATCGCAGCGGACCATCCCGACGATTTCCAGCACCCGCGACGCGGGAGCGGGCCAGTCGGGAAACAAGGCCTTTCGGCCACGGGAACGGACTCCGTCCGCGGCGATGTAAAGATCCGCTTGAATGGTGACGCCGGACCTCAGGACACACGACGATACAATTCCGCCTTCGTCACACTCCAGCCGCTTCAGTTCCGCGTCATAGACCAGACACTCGCTGGCGGGGAGTGCACGCAGTAGTGCGCCAATCAGGTCGCACCGCCGCAAGCTGCGCGAGCCAGCCGGCATGAATTCCTGGTGCACGATCTCGCCCGCGGAGTTGCGATGGCAATACCGATCGAGCGGAATGCCATGGAGATCGTCGGTGAAACGCACACCGACACTCTGCAGGAGTTTCGTGCCTTCCGGCAGCAGGATGAATCCCATGCCGGCCTCGTGTGCCTGGCGGCTGCGCTCGTAGATACGGCAACGGTGTCCTCGCGCTTGCAAGGCGATGGCAGTTGTCAGCCCGGCGATACCCGCGCCAAAGATTGCGACATCCAGGAAGCCGCTCGCTTCGGCATTGCGGCGGATCGGACGTTCCCTGAGGAAGCGTCCTTTCGCGTGCGCATTCTCATCACGGTGGGGCTGAACATCGGCATTCGTGATCAAAGCAAACCTCCGGCAGCAGTTGGAGTATGAGGGTTTGCACGTGCCTGACAACCACCGGCCTATAAGCCGGGTTCACCCTTTTCACCGAGCAACTGTGTGATCCCGCATGTCCTGGGCAAGTTTTGGACTGCCTGAATCAAGTTTCTTGATAGGTAGTGAAGCTGAGGCTGGGACCGTTACAAATTGAGGCAATAATATCGTGATCCGGCCACCGGGAGACAGATTTGTGCTTTGAGTTCCTCGTGAATTTTCAGTGACTGATGACTCGCTGAGCTAAAACTCACTCCGGCGTCGCGTCCGGATCTTCGGTGGTACTAAAGCTTCTTGTTCGCTCCTTACTTGTAACTCGTTTCAAATCTCCTGCCAACGATTTGGTTCAAGTGATGCTTGAGATGTGCGACGTAGTCTTCGGCAACCCAGGCCAGCGGCACCTGCGGGTTCTTGCCGATTTTGCATTTGGTCTTCGCCGCTTTGGCGGGCAGTACTGAGATCACGTGGGCGAGAAAGCGGTTGTAGCTGGTCCAATATTCAACCATGAATTCCCAATCCATCTCGCGGTATCGTTGCAACTTGACGAGGGCGTCTTGCTGGTATCCGGGGAAAGTCAGGCGGCCGTCGATCGCCGCTCGTACAAAACGCTGGTGATTGTTCGACCCGGAGTCCAGCAGATGGCCCAGGATTTCTTTGCGGGACCATTTCTTCGGAGTTGGACGAGTTGAAGTATCGGCATTGTTCAACTTCAAGAGCAAGGGTTTGGCCTGGGCAATTGTCCTTCCCAGATCTGTGGCGATCGTGCTAAACGGATTACTCAAGGCCTAACTCCTTCCACTTTTTGTCCACTAACGACTTTGTTTTTTCATCCATCAGAATTTCATCGGGCCAGGGACGCGTAAAGCCTTCCGTCGGCCACTTTCGCGTGGCGTCAATACCCATCTTGGAGCCGAAGTTGGCCAGGCGCGCCGTATGGTCCAGCGAATCCACGGGGCCGAGCGTGAACTGTATGTCGCGCTCGGGATCAATATTATTGAAGACTTTCAGCACGACATCGCCTATGTCCTGTACGTTGACGTCTTCATCCACGACCACAATGCATTTCGTGAACATAGCCTGGCCCAGCGCCCAGATACCGTTCATCACCTTGCGCGCGTGGCCGGGATACGACTTACGGATGGAAACGATCATCAGGTTGTGGAACACGCCCTCCACCGGCAGGTTCACGTCCACGATCTCCGGCAGCGTCAGCCTCATCAGCGGCAAAAAGATGCGCTCGACAGCTTTGCCCATCCAGGCATCTTCCATCGGCGGCTTGCCAACGATGGTGGTGGCATAAATCGGGTCTTTGCGGTGGGTGATGCAGGTCACATGAAAGACCGGGTACTCGTCTTCCAGCGAGTAAAAGCCCGTGTGGTCTCCGAAAGGGCCTTCCGTGCGCAGTTCGTCCAGCTTGACGTAACCTTCCAGCACGATCTCGGCCGAGGCCGGTACTTCCAGGTCTACGGTCTCGCATTTGACCAGTTCCACCGGCTGCTGCCGCAAGAATCCGGCGATGATGAATTCTTCGATGTCCGGCGGGGCGGGGACAATGGCGGAAAACGTCAGGGCGGGTTCGGTGCCGATGGCAACGGCTACTTCCATGGTGCCGCTGGGGCGATCACCTTCTGCCAGCACCGAGCCGCCGCCGGAGCGGGCCATGATGTCAACTCCAGCCCGCACAGCCGAGGGCGGCTGTGCTCCACGAGGTTTGCCAGAACCAGGCGCCGCAGCCATTCTCAACCTGTCGCGGTAATGTTCCGCGGCGACTTTCTGCCGCTGCCAGTGCATACCGGCGGACGTCGCGTCGTAAATCTGCATCCGGTACATGCCCACGTTGCGCTTCCCTGTTTTGGGGTCGCGAGTAATGACGCACGGCAGAGTAATGAAGCGTCCGGCGTCCTGGGGCCAGCACTGGAGCACGGGAAAATCGAGCAGCGAGAAATCCTTTTTCTTGATGACTTCCTTGCACGGCCCGGTAGCAACCGTGCGGGGAAAGAATCTCCCCATGTCCGCGAGCATTGGAAGCATCTTCAACTTTTCCAGAAAGCCTTCCGGGGATTTCATATTGAGCAGCTGCCGGATGCGTTCCGCTATCTCATCCAGACCGTCCACGCCCAGCGCCATCTGCATGCGCCGTTCGGAGCCAAACTGGTTAATCAATACGGGCACGCCGTTGGCTCTCTTGACGTTTTCAAACAGGAGGGCCGGACCGCCGGCGCGACCATAGGATTTGGCGGACCCTTTGGAGACGCGGTCCGTAATCTCAGCGATTTCCAGCACCGGATCAACTTCTGTGCTAATCCGCTTCAGTTCGCCCGCGCGCTCCAGTGCAGTGATCCAATCTCTCAGGTCGCTATAGGCCATTTTTGTCGTTTGGCTCCGATGGGTTCCCGTCGCGCATAACCGGCGCACGGACGCTCCATCTTAAATGAATAGGGGCTGAGCAGAGCACTTTGTGCGGGACAACCCGGCAAGGAACCGTTGGCGACCAGGGGACTCCCAAATACAAAGGGCAGCGAATTTCTCCGCTGCCCTTTCGCCTTCTCCCTGCGCTTACGAAATCTTGCGGCGTTACTTCGACTTTCCGCTATGACCACCACCCGAGCTATGAGACCCCCCACCGCTGCTGCCATGGCTTCCGCCGCCGCTGCTGTGTCCGCCACCGCTATGGCCGCCACTGTAGCTCGGCGTCGAACCATGGGAAGGCGGCGAATAGCTTCGCCCGCCACTGTAGCCGGGCGATGAACCGCGGGTAGGAGGTGGTGAATAACGTGGTCCGCCACTGTAACTCGGCGATGAGTTGCGAGAAGGAGCTGGCGAATAACTTGGCCCGCCACTATAACTGGGAGATGGACTCCGCGTCATGGTCGAACCCGAGTTTCGCGGCGTAACAATCGGCTTGCTCAGTTCCAACGGAGGCCTGCCTCCGCCTCCGGAAGCATGGTCCATACCACCACTCTGACGCATCACGTTGCCAGTTGACGGAGAGCCGCCACCGGCGCCGAATGTGTGCCAGCCGGTCCGCTCACTACCGTTTGCGGTGGTGTTTGCGGGTCCGGAAGAACTCATTTTACCGGCAACGTTGCCTGAAGGATTGCTCGTTACGCCACCCATATTTCTGGGAGACGCCGCTCCCGCCGACTTTACGCCCGCACCAGCTTGCGCAGTATTGCCCTGCTGCGGACTGATGGAATGTCCACCCTGATTGGCTCCCGCATCCGTCATTCGGCCGCCACCGGTCTGAGTGGTAGTGGCCGCTCCAACTCGGGTTGAAGACTGCACGCCGCCGCTCGCCGGCCCCGACGACCGGCTCTGGACGACCTGTTGCACCTGCGCAGCCTGCTGATGGAACGCCGGCGGGCCGGCGGGTGGCTGGTTCCGTGTGAAGAAATGATCAGCCGCCCTGGGCTGGATGGTGCTTCCCACTCGCCCGCTTCCGCTGGCCGTCGTACGCAGGCTTTCACGCGTGGGCACCACACCCAGGTTGCCCGTCATGACTTGTCCCTGCCGGAAAGTGGCTGCGTCAACTCCGCCGCGGTTCCTCGCAGAAATTGTTCCTCTGCCGAATTCCCCGGCGCCAACCGTGGTGATTCCACCGCGCACGTGGGCGTTTGTGGAAGCCAGACTCAAGTTGGAACCAAAGGGTTGCCGTCCGCTGACTCCGAGGGGTCGCACAAATCCGCCATGATGCTCGTGGATCACGTTGATGTTGACGACAGTAACGTTCCTGAAGCCGCGTCCATACCACGGATAAAAGCGGTCGCAGGGCCCCACAGGCAGCCAGCCAATGGAACCGAAGCCAAACCCGGAGTGGTGTCCGAAGCCGAAGAAAAACACAAAGGCAGGCGCCCACAGCGGCCGGTACGCCGGATAAACCGGACCAGGCCACCAGGACCACGAACTGCCGTAATAGAACCACCGGCCATAGTGATAAGGCGCCCAGCCCCAGGGCTCGTAGGAAACCCAGGTCCAGCCGTAATAAGGTTCCCAGACCCAGCGGCCAGACTGGTATGGCGCCCAACCGGCATCGGCGTACGGCTGCCAGACACTTCCGTAGCCCGGCGCATTGACCCAGCGGCCGTAGGCGTCAAGGTCTTGCGCGCCGGTGTAATAGCTATTGGTTTTCCGCCCTCCCTCAGCATCCTGTATGAGGCGGTCGCGGTCCTTGCTCCAGCTGTCGAAATCATCCTTGCCCGGTGCACTCGAGACCTTATATTCGGGATTGCTGGAACCGCGAATCGTGATCAGTTCTCCTTCTTTGACCGTGGTGCTGCCCTGCGGCGTCGTGACTTCTGCTTCGCCTTCGCGAACGATGACTTCGGTTTCGGTGTCGGAATTCACCTGCACGCGATACCGGCCGGGACGCAGCGGGTGTACCGTTACGTTCGGAGTATCAATTTCCGTATTGGCCTCATTGGCTTTAAGGACGGTAAGACTGGTGAATCCCTGAGAAACCTGAAGCTGTATATTGCTGCGGGTAAGATCGGCGATCTTTACCTGTGCCCGGGAAGACAAACGCAGGATGTTGGCGTGGTCGAGTTGGATTTCTGCATTGGATTTTTCACCCGTGGCCACCTGGTCGCCGCGGACCAACGGAGTATTGAGCGTCACGGCCGACCAGTCGCCGGAGTCTCCACGCTGTGTTGAAACATCGCCGTGGATCAAGCTCAGCCGTCCTACCGTGGGCTGCGAACCGGGAGCGGTTGCCGGAGTGTTCTGGCCCTGACTCTCACCCTGGCTCTGGGTCGCGTCTACTTCCGCGTCCACGTCCATAGCCGGCGCGTTCGCCTGGTCCGCTGTTGGAGGAGGCGGCGTGGCCTGATTTGGGTCCCGTTGCGATGGTGGCGGCGCGCCCTGGTCCTGGGCCGCCGCACTCACCGCCAGCGTTGTCACCGCGAAAAGCAGAATCAATAAGAGCCTAAGAACTAAGGGCCGCGCGATCTTCATCGGGGTTTCTCCTGGTACCGACTTCATGCCTTAGTTCAGGGCAAGTTCTATGCCAAACCCCTGAAGCGATATCTCCAAGGCTTTCAGCAGGTTAGACAAATGGAAGAAGAGACTTATCGAGAGAAGTGGTGGTTTTCAACCAGTGTCCGCGGTGCATTTGGGCCAGCGTTTCGCTTACTCCACGTCGTCAGAGACGCCAATCTTCGCCAGCCGGTAGCGTAACGCGTTGCGTGAGAGTCCCAACAGGCGCGCAGCCTGACTCTTGTTGCCGTTGGCGCGGCGCAAGGCTTCGCGAATCATTTCGTCTTCCCACTGTTCCAGCGTCATGCCTTCGGGCAGGAATGAGGACGATAAAGCATTGCTCCTGGGCTGCCCAAGGTCGAGATGGATATCGCCCGCATCCAAGACTGGCTTGGAAGAAAGTGCGACTGCGCGTTCGATGGTGTTTTCAAGCTGGCGCACGTTGCCAGGCCAGTGGTAGTCCATAAGGACCTGGACCGCCGCGGGTGTCAATCCCTGGATCGGCCTCTCGCCGTCGTGGGAAAAGCGTGCCAGGAAATGGTTGGCCAGGTCGGGGATGTCGTCCTTGTGCTCCCGTAACGGAGGAATATCTATGGGGACGACGTTGAGCCGGTAATACAGGTCCTCGCGAAACGTTCCCTCCTCCAGTGCGGCGCGCAGATCGCGATTGGTCGCGGCGATCAGGCGAACATCAACTTTCAACGTCCTGGTGCCGCCCAGGCGTTCAAATTCACGCTCCTGCAGAACACGCAGCAGTTTCACCTGCGTGGGCGCCGGGACGTCGCCGATTTCATCGAGAAAGAGAGTTCCCTTGTCCGCCAGTTCGAATTTTCCCGGCTTGCTGGCCAGCGCGCCGGTGAAAGCTCCTTTTTCAAAACCGAATAACTCGCTTTCGAACAACGTGTCCGGAATGGCCGTGCTGTTGATCTTGATGAACGGCCCGGCGGCCCGCCGCGAATTCTGATGGATGGCGCGCGCCACTAAGTCTTTCCCTACGCCGCTTTCGCCGCCCAGCAACACCGTGGAGTTGGTCGGTGCCACGCGCTCCACCAGCGCCAGCACTTCCTGCATCCTGGCGCTGTGCGCAACAATATTCTCGTACTGATAACGCTGGCCCAGCGCTTCTTTGAGGGTGCGGTTCTCTTCCCGCACGCGCTGGACATCAAGTTCTTTGCGGACTACCAGCTTCATTTCCGCCATGCTGAAAGGCTTGAGCACATAGTCGCTGGCCCCGGCTTTCATGGCCTCCACCGCGGTTTCCACCGATCCGTAGGCGGTCATCACCACCACCGGCAGTGCCGCGTTCACGCGCTTGGCTTCCTGCAGGAAATCCAGCCCGCCCATCCCCGGCAGTTTCAGATCGGTAATGATCAGGTCAGCGTTCCCTTTGCGCAGGAACTTGAGGCCCGTTTCGGCGTCTTCCGCCGTCTGGACGTTATGGCCGTCCTCTCCCAGACTGATCTCCAGGAGCCGGCGCATTCTCGGTTCGTCTTCCACGATCAAAATATTGGCCATATTCAAAGAACGACTTGAGTGTAATCAAACTCGCTTTTCTTTGCAGCCAAGTGCCTGCCGGTTCGAATTCGTGTTCCCGGCACAGGTTGGTGTTTAATATCGTTAAATCCTTGCCGTATCAAGGACCACCGGGAGAGCAATCCATGGAAAGCGCTCTACTGATTCACCGGCTGCATTTCGCCTTTACGATCACTTTTCATTATTTATTTCCACAACTCACCATGGGCCTGGCCCCGTTGATTGTTGTGCTGAAAAGTCTGGCGCTGCGCACTGGGAACGAACAGTACAACAAGGCAGCGCGCTTCTGGGGAAGGATCTTTGGCGTCAATTTCCTGATGGGCGTGGTGACCGGAATTCCCATGGAGTTCCAGTTCGGCACAAACTGGTCGCATTTTTCCCGTCTCACCGGTGGCGTGATCGGCCAGCCGCTGGTCATGGAAGGCGTATTCGCCTTCTTTCTGGAATCGGCTTTCCTGGGATTGTTTCTCTACGGCGAGAAGCGCCTCAGCCCCAAAGCACACTGGTGGGCCGCCATGCTGGTTTTTCTCGGCTCGTGGATCTCCGGCTACTTCATCATCGTGAGCGATGCCTGGATGCAGCACCCTGTCGCCTACGAACGCCTCAGCGACGGCAGCTTCCAGGTCAACAGTTTCTGGGGTCTCTTGCTGAACCCCTGGGCGGTGCTGCAATACGCGCACAACATGAGCGGCGCGATGATCACCGGAGTGTTTGTCATGTCCGCAGTGGGCGCGTACTACCTGCTGGAAGGCAAATACCAGGAATACGGTCGCATCTTTCTGCGGGTGGGCGTGATCGGTGGCGTCATTTTCTGCATTCTTCAAATCTTCCCCACCGGAGATCTCCAGGGACGCTACATGGCTAAGCATCAGCCGGTGACCACGGCCGCGATGGAAGGTCTGTTCAAGACTGAAACCGGCGCAGCTATGGTAATCCTGGGACAGCCGGACGAAGAGCACCGGACGATTGACAACCCGCTGGTGGTAAACAAAGCCCTCAGCTTTCTGATCTACGGCACGACTTCGGCCGAAGTGCAAGGGCTAAACCAGTTTCCCAAAGAAGTTTGGCCCACGAATATTCCTCTGCTTTATTACAGCTATCACATCATGGCGGGACTGGGGACCATTTTTGTTGCCGTCATGGCCGTTGCCGCGTTGCTCTTGTGGCGCAGGAAACTTTATCAGTCGCGCTGGATGTTGTGGATCATCATGCTGTGCCTGCCGTTTCCATACATTGCGAACACCGCCGGCTGGATGACCGCGGAAGTCGGCCGTCAACCCTGGCTGGTCTACGGCCTCATGCGCACCACGGAAGGTTATTCCAAACACGTGCACGCGGGGAACGGTCTCTTTACTCTGCTTGGATTCATGGGACTCTACACCGTGCTGGCAATCCTCTTTCTGTTTTTAGTCCACCGCGAAATCGCTCACGGCCCGGAGCACGGTTCAAATCCAGAGGCTGCGGCGTAGGAGGCTATGATGCTTTTTGTGTGGTTCTGGCTTGTGGCCATCATGATCACCGCCTACGTGGTCCTGGATGGATTTGATCTGGGCGCCGGCGTGCTGCATTTGTTCATCGCCAAGACGGACCAGGAACGCCGCACTGTGTTGCGTACGATTGGCCCGGTGTGGGACGGCAACGAAGTCTGGCTGATTGCCGGCGGCGGAACACTGTATTTCGCCTTTCCCTGGCTCTACGCTTCGGGCTTCAGCGGTTTCTACCTGCCGTTAATGATAGTGCTCTGGCTGCTGATTTTGCGCGGCATCGGTATTGAGCTGCGCGCCCATCTTGATTCCACAGTGTGGCGCGGATTCTTTGACGGCTGCTTCGCCATCTCCAGTGTCCTGCTGACGGTTTTCTTCGGCGCGGCGCTGGGCAACGTGGTCCGCGGCGTGCCGCTGCAAAAAGACGGCTATTTCTTTCTTCCGCTCTGGACCAACTGGCGCGTCGGCGCGCAGCCCGGAATTCTGGACTGGTATACAGTCATTGCCGGACTAGTATCGCTGGTTGCGCTTACTATGCACGGAGCGCATTACATTGTCCTGAAGACTTCCGGCGATATTGCAGAACGGACCCGCCGGATCGCTGCGACCTTCTGGCCTCTGCTGTTGGTTCTCACTTTTGTCAGTTTGTGGGCCACGCTGCGCATTCGTCCAGAATTGCTGAACAACTATCGGCGATATCCAGTGCTCTTTGCCGTCCCCATCGGTGTAGCCGTCAGCCTGATGGCGATGCGGGCATACCGACGCCGTAACAAAGAAAAGGCCGCTTTCCTGTCTTCCTGCTTCTATCTGATTTTCATGCTGGTTGGCGCCGCCGCGGGCGTTTATCCCAATCTGCTGGCTTCCACTACCGACCCGGCGCTGAATATCACCGTATCCAACGCCGCCACGGGCCGGTATGCGCTGTCCGTCGGGCTGGTTTTCTGGGGCATTGGCATGGCGATGGCCGTTGGATACAGTGTGTTCGTCTACCGCATGTTTCGCGGTAAGGTGGATGAGGGAGTGCGACGCGGACACTAGTCGCCTCCGTTTGTTAGAGGCCGCTTCAGGTTGCTCTATACTGCTCTTCGTGCAGAGTGAGGACATTCTGACCACGAAGCCTCCCGCGGCTGATCTCCGCCTGACCTACGGCGCAGATCCCAACCAGTTTATTGATGTGCGCATTCCGTCCGGCAAAGGGCCGCATCCGGTTGTCTTATTCATTCACGGAGGATACTGGCGCGCAAAGTATAAGCTTACCTACGCTGGCCATCTCTGTAATGCGCTGAAGAAAGCCGCCATCGCCTCCTGGAATGTGGAATACCGTCGCGTCGGCAATCCCGGCGGTGGATGGCCGGGAACGTTCGAGGACATTCGCAGGGCGTATCGTTTGCTGCTGGACCGCGCGAAAGACCACGGTTCAAAGTTCGATGTGACAAGAATATGTGTGGCCGGACACTCAGCCGGCGGGCATCTTGCGCTCTCTCTGGCCGCGTTTGACAGATCGGTGACAAGAGTTCTATCACTGGCCGGGGTCCTCGACCTGCGCCGCGCCTGGGAACTGCACCTCAGCAACGACGCGGTCGTCGAGTTTCTGGGCGGAACACCAGCAGGACTACCGGAGCACTATCGCGAAGCATCTCCCGCCGAACGCGCGATTCCCCAGGCCCGCCAGGTATTGATTCACGGAATGGAAGACACCGCCGTGCCGTACGAAATCAGCAAGGACTACGCTGACCGCAAGCTTAAGTCTGGCGAGAACGTTGAACTCATCACACCGCTCAAAACAGGTCATTTTGAAATCGTCGATCCCGGCTCAAAAGTGTGGGCAAGCGTGCAGGTAGCGTTTGTCTCGCTGACCCAGTGAGCGGGCAACTCAGACAAGACCGGTCCCCTGCAATCTCACTCGCTACGCGGCCTACTTTTAATCTTCATCCAGCCAGAGAACATGCTGATAACAGACAGCAGAGTCATGCAAGAGATCACCGTCAGCGACGCGACACAATAGATGCACCAGATTTGCAGGGTGTAGGCTTCTATGTAAGTCAGGTACAGAGAGAAAATGAGCGCCACCAGCGCTGCGCTCAGCAATAGGGCGCGCCACCGTATCAGCGCCAGCAGTCCCAGAAGGAAATAGCCGGCGATTCCAATCGCCGCCACCGGAACACCCGCGAAAACAGCAAACTGGCTCTTGTTGACGACGCCGCAATCCCACTTGTCGTCAATGGCGCACGGAGACGCTTCCGTACGGTAGTGCTCCCGCAAGGCCAGTGAGGCCGCGATGATTCCCAGGACAGCCAGAAAGACTATTACCCAGCGCACAGGACCTCCAGAGAGAGAGACGGTTCTATTCGTTCTATTATCCCACTCGAGTCTATTTGAAGCCGAAAGCGTGCGAATCAAATGTTAGCGACTCTTCCAGATGCTGGGCCACGAATGCCAGATCATGCCGGCCCGGATAAATGTGTACGGTGTGCGGTACGTGGCGCGCGGTGAGCAGTTTGTCCATTTCGCGCGTGCCCGCGTCAAAGCCGTAGTCGTCCTGGTCGCCACAGGCAATGTAGATTTGCAGGCCGTGAAGGTCCGCGGTCCGGGCAAAGACAAATGGCGAGTTGGCTTTCCAGAAAGCTTCATCGGCGGGACGGCCAAACGCCGTACCCAGAAACGATGTCAATCCTGCATTGCCCGCGCCGTGCGGCAGTTGTTCCAGAAGCGCAGGCATCAGCGCGCTGGCGGCAGTAAACATCTGCGGGTGCTTGAAGGCCAGACGCAGCGCGCCGTAGCCACCCATGGAAATTCCGGAAATCTCGCGCCCCGATCGCGTCGGCAAAAGCCGGAAGCGTTTTTCCATCTGAGGAACAAAATCGCGAACGAAAAAATCCTCATACGGCGCGCGGCCATTTTTGGAGTTGATATAAAAACTGGTGCCGCCGTTAGGAGTAATGACCACAAATTCACCGAGGCGTTTTTGCTCCTGCGCATCTGCAATTACACTCCAACCGCCTAAGGAAACCAGAAACGTGTGGTCGCCTCCCAGGCCGTGAAGAAAATAAAGTGTGGGAAATTTTCTTTTGGGTTGTGCGTCATAACTGGCCGGCAGAAGCGCGCAATACGCTACAGGAGCAGGCATGAACTGGCTTTTGACGGTACCGCACTCCGTGCGGCCGCCAGCAAACACCGGCAGCGGCACGGCAAATAATAGCAGGATGCGAACTGCCTTACTCATGCCGAAGTGCCTGTACAGGATCGAGTTTGGCGGCGCGCGACGCCGGATAAAGACCGGCGACCAGGCTCACAAGAATCGAAAAGGCCACCGCAAAAACCACCAGCCACCAAGGCACATACCAAAAGTCTAGTGACGGCAAGTCCTGCCTGCTGAGAACCATGTTGGTGCCGGCATTGATGACGCGGCCGATGGCCCATCCCAGGAACGCACCCAAAGCACCACCCAGAATACCCATGCAGCCGGCTTCAACAAAGAAGATCATTTTTACGTCGCCGTCACTCGCGCCGATGGCCTTCATGATCCCGATTTCGCGGCGTCGCTCCAGGATGGCCATCACCAGCGTGTTTACAATACCCAACGACGCGACTACCAGCGCCAGGCTGCCGAAGATTGCCAGGAACGAGTCCAGTACGGTGAATGCCACCGCGAGGTTGCGTGAGGCGTCCGCTATGGAAAACGCACTGAAACCAAGCTTCTTGATCTGGTCTTCGATTCGCGCGACGTCCTTATTCTTGGTCACACGGACGATCAGCACTTGATAGATTTTTCCTTCGCCGGATCTCATGACATTGCGTAAGTCGCCCGGCTGGATCATGCCCAGCGACTCCATAAAGGCAACAGGCAGGAACGCTGCAGCCCTGCCGCCGCTTCGCAGTCCCCGATTGGGCTCCGCCGTTACAATTCCGACAATCGTGAGCCGCTGTTCCTTACGAACAACATTGAAAGATGTCGCAGCGCCCGCGCCGTCCGGTACGGCTTCCGGCCCCGGCGCCTGCCTTTCGGCGTAGCGAAGGACCAGCGGTTTCCCGACCAACTGGCCTGCCTGAGTTGCGGTCAGCTTTGCATCGGGATTCTTGGGGTCTTCCGGCACCCCAAGAAGCTGGCGTCCGAAGTCGGCGGTAATCATGGCCTCTGCCCCGTCCTGGGAGGAAAAGAATCTGCCCTGAAAATCATCAAAGACCTCGCTGCTGCGGGCTGAAGCCGGCAGGCCCGTGAGGAAACCAAATTGGGTGTCCTGTGTTTTACCATCTTCCATGTGAAATTCGCCCATGGCGTTCAGGCTGGGATAGATTTCCGCGACTCCCGGGATTTGTGCGAAGCCCTTGCGCGCGGCGTCATCGAGAGGCTTCCGTGTCACCGCGGGGTCGCTGGCACGCTGCGTGCGGATGTCCGACCGCGCGGTCACATAGATGGAATCAAATAATCCGGAACGACCCAATTGCCGACCAAGCAGGCGTTGCAGGCCGATACCGAGGGAAAGCAAGGCCACCAGCGAAGCCACGCCCACGCCGATGCCGAGAGTTGTAAGCGAGTTCCGCAGTAAGGCTTCCCTTAGGTTGCGTCCGGAGAGTTCGAGCAGGTCGTAGACTTTCACTGCGCGCCTCCTGGTGTGTTGGCGGACTCGCCTAACAGCTTTCCATCACCCAGGAAGATCAGCCGGGTCGCGTAGCGTTCCGCCAGCGCGCGTTCGTGGGTGACCATGATTACTGTCATTCCCAGCGTGCGGTTGAGTTTCCGGATCTGGTCCATGATCTCTGTGCCGGTCTTGCTGTCCAGATTGCCGGTAGGTTCGTCTGCGAGCAGGAGCTTAGGCCGGTTGACTAAAGCACGGGCCAGTGCGGCGCGCTGCTGTTCCCCGCCCGACATCTGGCTGGGCCGGTGCTCCACGCGTCCGCTCAATCCGACCTGACGAAGCGCCTCCTGCACTCGCGTGTCGCGCTCGGTCCGGTCGACTTCCGCAAAACGCATCGGCAGTTCAACGTTTTCGGTGAGGGTCATCGTAGGGACCAGGTTGAAGGACTGGAACACCATCCCCACGGTATGCCGCCGATGGAGCGCTAACTGCTCCGACTTCAGGGTGGCCAGGTCCTGGCCTTCCACCACGATCGATCCCGACGTGGCACGGTCGAGCCCCGCAATCAGGTTCATCAATGTGGATTTGCCGGAACCAGACGCACCCAGCAGCGCGGCAAACTCGCCCTTTTTGACGGTGAGCGTGACGCCATCTACCGCGCGAATTGTGGATTGTCCCAGGGTGTAATGGCGGACAAGAGATTCTGTCCGGACTGCCTCGGTGCCGTTAAGAGCCAATGGGTCGTTTCCCTCGAGTGCTGAAGTGATGTTACTACGCAGGCGGAACAAACAAAAAATCGCCCTTCCTATGAAGGACGTAGAAAGCACGGGTGCGATTAACGAAAATCACGAGCCGTCTCCACTTTTTTTTGCGAAGGCCCGCTTCGATTTTGTCGCGCTGTTCGACGGGAGGGCGAACAATTCTCGCTGGATCAATTCTCCAGATGTCACCCTTGCCGTGATCGGAAATCCAGATTGAGCCTGCTCCAAAGCGCACTGCATCCGCGCCTTTGTAATTGCCGTATTGCACAACCACGCTGTTCGTCCTGGGATCAATCTTGCTCAAGGGAGTACCTGCGGCCGCCACCCAGATATAGCCTCCACCGTAGGCGATGTCGCCACCCGCGCCGGGGACTTTGACCTGAATCGTAGCTACAACCTTGTTGAGCCCGGGATCAATGCGGGAAACGCTTCCGTCTGACTGGTTCAACACCCAGAGTGAGCCTGCTCCGGCGGTTGTGAAGCGCGGCATCGCGGGCACACTGATCGTTGCGATGACTCTGTGTTGTGCTGGGTCAATGCGGTAGACCTTGGCTTCCCCTGAACTCGTCACCCAGATGGAGCCGAAAGCAGCGGCCACCACCGCGGAGTCGGTTCCCACAGGCACAGTCTTGCCTGAGCGCCCGCGAGCATCAACGTTGGCAAGTGTGCTGGAGTGTCCGTCTTTGTTGCTCACAAACCAGACCGTGCTTCCGGCGACCGCAATGCTTCCCTCACCTTCCGGCGCGATGGAGACCGCTACGGTTCGATTTACTTTGTTCCGGACGGGATCAATGCGCGTAAGAGTCTGGCTCTTGCAGTTCAATACCCAGGCGTAGGTTGCGCCGATTCCAATTCCGTAGCAGGGTTCCTGGCCAACCGCAATCCGGGCCTGCACGATGTTGGTCCTGGGATTAATGCGGACGATTTGGTTCTTCTTGGGCACAGACACCCAAATCGATCCGAACCCGGTTGCCAGCCAGTCGGGATCGCCGCCCGTGTGGATCTTCGCGCCGACAGCAAGCGTCGCGGCGTCGAGTGTGGGAAAACCGGCGGACGTCGGCTGCTGGCTGAACGCCGCAACCATACAACCAAACATCAGCAGGGACAGCACATGCGAGCGATAGGTCATTTGATCTTTTTGTCTTCCTTGCATAGCCCTAGCAAAAGAAACGCGCAGCCCCAAGGCCGCGCGTTAAATTCAGTTTGATGAGATGACTACCGGTTGAAATACTTCGCGTTTTTCTCCGTGTACGCCTTCCATTTTTCCGGCAGATCATCCAGCGCAAAAATTGCCGATACCGGGCAGACCGGGACGCAGGCGCCGCAGTCAATGCATTCCACCGGATCGATAAACAGCATGTCGCTGCCTTCAAACTGCGGTTCATCTTTCTTGGGATGAATGCAGTCAACCGGGCATGCGTCCACGCATGCTGCGTCCTTGGTTCCTATGCACGGCTCAGCAATTACATACGCCATAACGCTCTGATTCTCCCATGTCTCTGTTGGTCTGTGGTTTGAACAAACGATTCTAACCAGCAGAAGAGCAATTGGCAAATGGGGAAATGGTTCTTGGCTTTTGGCTATTGGCTGAGATGCTAAGAAACTGCATTAGCCAAAAGCCAAGAGCCAAAAGCCGCTCGCTCTCTATTTGCTAATTGCTTCCGCGTGCTGAACCGTCGGCTCATACTCCACAATGTAACCAGCGACCGCGCTGGCCGCCACAGTATAAGGACTTGCCAGATACATTTGTCCCGGGCCGCTGCGGCCCGGGAAATTCCGGTTCTGCGCGCTGATCACGACCTGGTCCGGACGTGTAGACACTCCAGGACCGGCGTTGATGCATGCGCCGCAGCTCGGTTCAATAACAATTGCGCCCGCCCGTTTGAAAACTTCAAAGTAGCCCTTACGCAAGCAGTACTCACGGGTTTCCTGCGAGCCAAACTGAATATAGAACGTGCAGGAAGGGGCCACGTGTTTTCCTTGTTTCAGCGCGTCAGAGAGGACCTGGGCGTACATGTCCATGTCTGCATTTTTGCCGGCGGTGCATGTTCCGCCGTACGCGATCTCCACGGGCACGGGAGTATTCAACTCGCGGACATACTTGCCGTTCCCCGGATCGCCCGGCGTTGCTACCATGGGAGTGATTTCGTCGGCGTCCAATTCTATGACGTGAGCATATTGTGCGCCCGGATCGCTGTACATCCCTTCACAAAACTTCTCAGCTTCCGGCCGGGACATCCTGCGCCGCTCCATCAGGAACTCAACGGTCTTCTGGTCCGGAGCAACAATGCCTGTAAACCCGCCGATCTCCGCCGCCATGTTGGTCATGGTGGCGCGTTCGTCCACGCTGAGTTCTTCTATCGCCTCGCCGCAATATTCCATCACCTTGGCCAGGGCCTTGCCGCTGCGTATGTACTCCATGCTGAGGAGCAGCAGGATGAAATCTTTGGCTGTGACGTTGGGCTTGCGTTTGCCTCGGACCACGACTTTAACGGATTCTGGAATTTTTACCCGCACATCCCTGGTAATCCAGGAGTTAAAAACGTCAGTCGTCCCGATCCCGAAAGCCACGCAACCCACGGCGCCCACGTGCGGCGTATGGGAATCCGATCCCACGTTCAGCTGGCCGGGCAACGCGTACATCTCGGCAATCACCGAATGGCAAATGCCTTCCGACCCTTTGCGGTCCGTGAGTTCACCATGTAGCTTGATTCCTTGCTTCTTGGAGAAATCTTCCTGCTTGAGCTTGAGCTGGCCGGCAAGATCGAGCAGTCCCATCTTTTTCTTTTCTTCGGAAATCACTTCATCCAGGAATGTCAGATGGTCCCGAAAAAAAATGACGCTGGAAGGATCATTAACCTTGGCTTCTTTGCCGACAAAATGTTCAAAGAAAATGGCGGCCATGGGCGTAACGTACTCATGGCTGAATCGTAGATCCGTCCGGGCAAATCCGGTATCGCCGGGCTGCACATAGCCGACTCCGGTTTCGTTCTTTTCATTTTTTCCGGGCAGCATGTGGCGGGCGAATATCTTTTCGGCGATAGTCATGGGGCGTTTGCCGGTTGTGATCGCCGGCAGAAAAACTTTCTTCTGCATACGCGCCACATTGAACGGGAACAGCCCGCCATACTCGATCACCTGGCGTGTAATCTCGTCTTCACCCTTGGTGAACTCAGCCAACGGGATTTCTTCCCCGGAGCGGACTTTGTCAATCGTGCTGAAGTCGGTTGATGTCAACACGCCCAGGTTCTGGCAGTTCTGCTTGTAAATACGCTCGATGTTTTCCGCGATCACCAGTTTAATACCGGCGCACAACTCAGCATAGGGCGACTGCTCACGGCTGGACCCTTTGCCCCGGCGCTTGCCGCTGACCGCGGCGACAAAGCCGCCCTTTTTCACGTCGCTGCGCTTGATGGGCAGTTCATTACCGCATTTCAGGCCGGTATAGGGAAACTCGCCCAGGGTTTCGTCGAAGAAAAAGCAGATGTGCGCAGGCGTGATTTCGTCGGTGGAGATGTCATCGCGCAACTTGGGATTGCTCTGCGGATTTCGCGTGTCCCAAGGCAGGTCTTCCCCGGCAAGCTGCCGACGAATCAACTCAGGATCTTCGGTAAGAAAAAGGATGCGCCCCTGAAGCTTGACCTTCTCCGGACGCTTTTGGATGTTTCGGGTTAACAGCGATGGCTCCACAAAGAAATTCTAACAAAGATTGAGATGCGAAAACCGGCCTGTTTGTGCTATTGAACGTTTCCACCGTCAGGCCTTCCGTATCGCGGACAATGCGTATGATAGGGGAAGAGACCACCTGGCAGGAACCGCTCACCCAATCGAAGCGATAGCGCGGAGGTTCATCCCAATGACATTTCCTCACCCGGAGTTAGGACCCGCGTTTCCAAGCCCCTTCGCGCACCTTCCTGGAGAAACGACTGTTCGGCGTCCGCACACTCCGTGTACACAGGCGGGTTGTGGAAAGTGCCGTAATGGATCGGACACGTGATCTTTGCGCCGAGAATCGCAGCCGCCGAGGCCGCCTGTTCCGGCGTGAGGTCCGCTGGAATGCCGCTCGGTTTCATGCCGCGAAATTCAGTAACAGCTGCGTTGATCGGAACAAAGACAACATCGGGCGGGGCGTATTTTGCGCGAATCTTCCACCAATGGCCATGCCAGAGAGTGTCGCCGCAATGGACAACGCTCTTGCCGTCGGCTTCGACCCGGAACGAGATTTGCGGATCGCCGAAGCCGTCCACGGCCGGCAGCGCGGTGATCATAAAGGGACCCAGTGAGATCGGCTGATGGAGCTCCGCGCCCATGGCAGGCAATCCGTCGCCGAGGATCTTGCCCGTGTTGGCGGGGTCACAGAACACCTTGCCTTGCGGCTTGAGCCTATCCCGGAGCGTGGCAGGATCGTAGTGGTCAGGATGGAGATGCGTAACCAGAGCTGCATCGAGCGGACCCTCGGCGGGCACGATCTTCGTCCGCGGCGCTCCCAGAAATGAAACCACCGGACCCGTCTCTTCCAGCAGATCGATCACCAGGGTGGCATCGCCGGACGTAACTTGGACGCCGGCCCAGGAAAGCCGGACAATTTTCATTTTTCCTCCGCAGGGATACCGAACTTCCCATCAATGCGCGCTGGAGGTCGCGACTGGGCCTTTCTTGTGCGCATCGAAGAAATCGAAGATCGCCGACATATTTTGTCCGGCGACGCTAATGTGACTTCCCCCGGGCACTTCGATGTATTTCACCTCGACGCCGAGCTTTTTCATTTCGGCCACCATAGTGCGCGAACCTGCGACCGGGACAACGTTGTCGGCGTCGCCGTGCACCACGACCTCCGGGATAGCACGCATTTTTTCAACGGTCGCCGGATCGCCGGCGCCGGAAATCGGACCCAGGGCCGCCCACAGTTCCGGATGGCTGGCGCCGATGGCCCAGGTGCCGTATCCGCCCATCGAGTGTCCCATGAGGTAGATGCGGTTCTCGTCAATCTTGTACTGCTGCCTGATCCTTTGCAGGACCTCCATCACGTCCTGCTCGCTCAACTGGCCCCGGCGTGTGACCTTGCCGGCGACGCGAAAAGCACCGTAGGCCGCATCAGTCCGATAGCCCAGCGGGGCGACCACGATGTAGCCGTGCTGTTCCGCCAGACGGGGAACGTTGTAGAATCCGGTCAACATCGAGTCTTCCGTAGCGCCCAACCCGTGCAGCGCGACGACCAGCGGGAATGCGTGGCCGGGAGTATAGGTAGTCGGAACATAGACGCGGTAGGGCATGATCTCGTTCGCCGCCTGAAGCAGATAGTGACGCTTTATGTCGCCGGTTCGTCCCGCAAAGGGGTCCTTGCCTGCCTGGGCGGCAACCAGGACATCGCTGGCGGCGGTCAACTCTTTAGCGAGATCGAATTGCCCCAACTCCGCGCGGCCCAGGTCAATATTGCGGATGTGTTCTACGGCATAGAGAACGTCGGCACGCAGGGATTCAGGCACGCGGGCCGCTTCGGACGACAGGTGCGCCAGGGTATCGTCAAGGCCTTTGCGCACTACGATACGCAGAGTGGCCAGCCCAAGCAGCCGGTCGCCGTCGAGAACTTCAGCCTGGACCTGATAGGAGCCATCGGCAACTCCGGCCAGGTCCAGTTCCATAACGAGTGGAGATTCACGAAGATCGCGGCTTACCTCGTCGAACTTCCCCAGGTCTTTGACTACCTCGCCTGGTTGCGGCGGCGCGGATATTTCGGCAAAGCTGGCTGGAGTCCGCGGCTTGCCCAGTGAGACGTGCGCGGCAAGCGCATGATCGAGCTGGAGAGAAGGGCTGTACAGTTGCTCCAATCGCACTACGTAAGGTTTGGACGAATCGACAAACACCCGGTCGGAGCGAAGCACGAGCGAACTTCTGAAATCGAGGACGTCAGTCCATTCTTTACCCGCCAGCAGTGTCATTCCTTTGGCCAGGAGACGGCGGACTTCACTGTTGTTTCCCAGGCGTGTGGCTTCAGCAAGGTCCTTATCGACCGCGTCGGTTTTCTCCTTCATTCCGCCCTGAGGATTCACCGTGCGCTTGGTGACGGTGTAGTTCAGCCGCGCCAGAGCAAGGTTCGGCAGCGATTGCGTCCAACCGTTGGCCGGAATAAAGGCCAGGGAGATAATCGCGACCAAAAAGTGTCCAATTCGATTCATAGTGTCTCTCCGTTCGAAGAGAGATTTTACCAGCGAAGCTCACGGCCGAGCGGGCGGACTTAGACAACGGCGACCCTTAATTCCTTGTTATCCTGTACACCATGCCCCAATGCCTGAAATGCGGCGCCGAGCTCACGGTCAATGAAGAAGGTGTCGCGCCGGTACTCTGCGACTCGTGCGCCGGTGTTGCGACCAAGCGCGCGCGGCGCAGCCTGGGTGCCGTCGGCACCTTGCGGCAATTTCCAGTAACCGCCGCGCTACTGGCAATCAATGTTGCGGTATATGCCGCCATGGTAGTAGCCGGCGGAACAATTGGCGGCTTTAGCGGGAAAGAGTTGATCGCTTGGGGAGGGAACTACGGGCCGTGGACCATCGGTGGCGACTACTGGCGGCTGGTGACTGCAAATTTCGTGCACGCCAATTTTTTACATATTGCCTTCAATATGTGGGCGCTGTGGTCTCTCGGCCGATTGTCGGAGCGCCTTTTCGGTCGCTGGCAAACGGCGGTGATCTATTTGCTCACCGGAATTGGCGGCTCGCTACTAAGTATCTCGTACGAACAAATGCGCTTGTCAGTGGGTGCTTCGGGCGCAATTTTCGGGCTGGGCGGAGCTGTTCTGGCGGGCGTGAGATTCGGGAATCTTGCCATCTCCACCGGTGAGCGTCGAGCGATCTTCAGCAGCCTGGTCTTCTTTATCGGCCTTAGCTTCATGATGGGCATGGGCAGTTTTGGGCTGGGAGGCGGCAACGTGGACAACATGTGTCATCTGGGTGGGTTTGTCTCGGGCCTGATCATCGGCCTGCCTTTGGCTACCTCAGTTGGCTCTTCTCGTAGCAAGACTGCCCTTTTCCAGGTGATCACTTTGGCCATCACTGCGGCGTTACTCGTCGCCGGCGTCTCGGAACTTGTCAAGACCAAGGGAACAAGTATTTCGCCGCTCCAGAGAGCTTTTACAACCGGAGACTATCCTGCCGCGATCAAGATCCTGGAGCCTGTGGTTGCTACGCATCCGGACAACACGGGAGCTCTTCTTACTCTGGCGGAAACTTATGTACTAAATCACGAACCGGGAAAAGCAATCGTCACGGCGCAAAGAGTACTGAACCTCGAGCCGGATTCGCCGGATGCCTACGCTCTGCTGGGCGACGCCTATTCGCTGGACCAGGAGCGCGACAAAGCCATCGCAGCTTACGAGCAAGCGCTGAAGTTAAATCCCAACCTGACGGAAGCACAACAAGCCCTGCAGAGGCTCCGCGGAAACAACCCATCCAAAGAATGATCCGGGAACGAGAACGCTCCGGTTGCCCAGCTTAACGTCCCCGCAGATACTCCGCGGGCGACGGCAATCCCTCGATTCTTCCGGCAAAGATCTGCTGAAACTCTCCCAGCAGTTCAGCGTGCAGCAAACCATTGGTCGCGATGAGATCGCGGCCCTCGACCCCCGCGGGGCCACCGGCGAAATCTGTTACGCTTCCTCCGGCTTCCCTAACCAGCAGGACGCCAGCGGCCGTGTCCCAGGAATTCAGATTGAATTCCCAGAAGCCGTCATAGCGACCACAAGCCACGCAGCAGAGGTCCAGTGCCGCGGAGCCGGCGCGCCGCACGCCGTGCGATCGCAGCGTGATCTGGTGATAAAAGTGGATGTTCGGGTTCTTATGGCGTTTGTGGCTGGGAAAGCCCGTACCCAGGAGACTCTGGGCCACTTGCGGCGTACGGGAAACATGTATTGTTTTTCCGTTGAGCCGCGCGCCACTTCCCTTTTCTGCCACGAACATTTCGTCGCGGGTTGGATCATAGACCACGCCCGCGATCAGCTCATTCTTGTACTCAAGTCCCATGGAGACGCAAAACACCGGATAGCCATGAGCAAAGTTCGTGGTGCCGTCGAGTGGGTCAAGATGCCAGCGGAAGTCGCTGCCGGTTTCCGTGCGGCTGCCTTCTTCGGCGATCAGGTCGTGTTCCGGCCACTCCTTGCGTATGCGTCCGACAATCAATTCCTCGCAGCTTCGGTCGGCCTGGGTGACCAGGTCAGCGTCCCCTTTATATTCGATGGCCACTTTCCCGAAATAAGACAGGAGCAACGAGCCGGCGTCACGCGCCAGCTCTTGCAACGGAGTGATATAGTCCTGCCGCGGACTCATGGACGCGGACGCCGCGCGACATCTTCCGAAATGAACATGATCTCGTGCTTAAAGATGAAGAGATTAGGCCCGTTGTCCCGCGTGAGACGTATCATCGCCACATCGTAATACTCGATCCAGCCGTGGAAAGTCTCCCCGGACAGCAGTTTAACGGTGACCTGGGTCTGTCGTTCGCCCAGGGCCTTGAGGTACATGGATTCCATGCCGGTCTCGTCAGGAGGCGGCGTCTTGGTAGGCTTCTTGGAAGCGGCACTAGCTATGGCGCGGAAAGGCATGGTTGGTATTCTAAACATAATCCCTAATTTCTCCCAAGAACCGCCGCCTCTCAGAACGAACACACCTGGATCATCCATGTTTTCAGTAGCTTGAACCGTAGCGCGTAAATGCTCTCTATCGCGAAGTCAAGGGCTGGCTGTTCTTCAAGGTGAGGGATGAAAGGACAGGAGGATAAAATGCTCGCCTACGGATACAGCGTGAAGGTAACAATACCGAAGGTCATCCCTGGCCGTCGTCCTGCGCCAGCCAGTCGAGCGCCTCGGTACGGTCTCCGAACAACCTGAGAGGGCGCTTCGTAACAGTCACCACGGTTTGATACGCGAAAAAACGCATGCCCTTGATGCCGATCACCGCGCCACGAACTACATAGGGCGCGTTTTTTGCCGCCAGTTCCGACAATACCGCCACGATGTCACTGGTAAACTCTCCGTCTGCCAGGTCATTCAGTGTACGCACGGACTTGGGTTGCTGCCTGGAGACAATATGCCAGCACTCGGCCGCAATGGCCCGAACAATCTGAAAATCGGCGCCGACAGAGTTAATGCTCAGGATGCGTTTGCCCTTATGCTGAATAAACTCCAGGCGCTTGCCGGCAATTGCGTGCGCGTGCGGGTAAAACTCCGGTGAATCCCAAGGCAGCTTGGAAATATCCAGGGTCAAGCTTCCCTCCGGTGTAGGATTGAATGCTTTCGTGGTCTTGGTCAGGAGCAATCGACTCAGTATAAGCGGAGGGTATCTGCCTGAACACAAATGCGCTGGAAGCCGGGGCTGAGCCGCGCCATGGTCCGGGCCCGCGATCGCTTTCTACGTATGCCTGCTACGTCGCGGTCGTTCTCGTTATCTTGTCGGCTGCGCTGATCCGCTTCCGCCTGCGCGACATTCCGCTGGAACGCGACGAGGGAGAATACGCCTACGCGGGCCAGCTTATTCTCCAGGGAGTTCCTCCTTACCAGCTCGGATACAACATGAAGCTTCCCGGGACGTACGCGGCGTACGCTGCGATCCTGGCAACTTTCGGGCAGACGTCGCGTGGTGTGCATTACGGTCTGCTGGCCGTCAACGCCGTGACGATCTGGCTGGTCTATCTGCTGGGTGCGCGACTGTTTGGGCGAATCGCCGGCGCGGTTGCGTGCGCTTCCTATGCTCTGCTGTCGGTGAGCCCGTCCGTGCTGGGTTTTGCCGGCCATGCCACACACTTCGTCGTACTGCCGGCCATCGTGGGATTGCTGTTGCTGCTGCGAGGAGTCGAAAACCGGAGCGCGTGGGTGCTGTTCGCGAGCGGCATCGCTTTCGGCCTGGCTTTTCTAATGAAGCAGCCGGGGATCGTTTTCGCTGCTTTCGCCGGGCTTTACCTGCTTAGAACGGAGATGCGGCCGGTCGCGCCTCTAGAGCGGGAACCATGGCGACGCGTTCTCATAAGGGTTGGGACCTTCAGCCTGGGAGTCGTGGCACCGTTTCTTCTGACCTGCCTGCTTCTCTGGCGGGCCGGGGTCTTCGGTAAATTCTGGTTCTGGACGTTTACTTACGCGCGTGCCTACGGTTCCATCGTGAGCACTGCGGACGGATGGCATCTGCTCTCAAACACGTTTCCCGAAGTGGTTGGACCATCGCCTGGCCTGTGGATTATCGCCGGAGTGGGGCTGACTGCATTCTTCTGGGACCGGAGTATCCGCTCTCAGGCACCGCTGGTGATCGGGTTGCTGGGGTGTTCCTTCCTGGCGGTCTGTCCGGGGCTGTACTTTCGGGAGCACTACTTCATCGTCATGCTGCCCGCCGTAGCATTGTTGACCGGAGTCGCCGTGGACTCGGCAATGCGCAAGCTGCCGGCAGGCAATTGGACCCGAACCCTGCCGCTGGTTCTTGTGACCGGGGCGCTGGCATTTTCGATCATCGCGCAGAAGGAGTTCCTGTTCCGCATGGACCCGGTCACGGCCTGCCGATCGATCTATGGCAGAAACCCTTTCCCGGAAGCGATCCAGATCGCCAGCTACATTCAGACGCACACCTCTCCGGCCGGGCGAGTTGCGGTGCTGGGGTCCGAACCGGAGATCTATTTTTATTCCGGGAGGCACTCCGCCACGGGCTACATCTACACCTACGGACTCATGGAGCAGCAACCGTACGCGTCCACCATGCAGAGAGAAATGGCCGGCGAGATCGAAGCGGCGAAGCCTGATTTCATCGTGTTCGTGCGCGTGCCGACATCGTGGCTGGCGCAGCCTCGCAGCGATCCTTTTATCTTCTCCTGGAGCCAGCGGTACCTGCGCGATCATTACGAATTCACCGGAATCGCCGACATCCTTCCGGTAACCGAATATCGCTGGGGCGATGGGGCGAAAACCTATCAGCGGCGCTCCCGGTGGGCTGTGGAAGTCTACAAAAGGAAGGTCGATTAACCGGACCCGTAGCGGGCGCGACGGATTTTCACCGCTTGGGCGCCGTGTAATAGCCAGCACGATGGCGCGCGATCAGCGGGTCCTTCTGGTCCTTGTTGACGATCTCCACTTGAATTTTTCTGAACGGCGAATCCGACAGCCTGCGGTTGGGATAGTAGGCGATCAAATACTGGGTCCGGAGCTCGTCGCTGATCTGCCGGAAAGCCTGATCGAGCTGCGCGATGCTTTCCGCGTAGTAAAACTTTCCTCCGGTATCTTTGGAGAGTTGGATCAGAGCATGTTCCCCACCCAGGTTTCTTCCCGCATCCGCGGCTATGGGAACGATGATAATGCTGTAAATAATGGCTTCCGCTTCCTGGGCGCGGCGCAGGGCGTTGGGATAGTCCGTCTTGCTGGTGGTATCTCCGCCATCCGTGATCAGCACCATCACCTTGCGGCCTTGCCGCTCCATGAGCGCGCTGGCGCCCAGATAAATCGCGTCATAGAGCGACGTACCGGCACCCGGCGTCAGGTAGTCAATTCCGGATTCCAGGACTTTTATGTCCGATGAAAAACGCGTCAACTGGTCCGTATCTTCAGTGATCTGAAACACGCTCAACCGGTCCTGCGGTCGAACAATGGAGCGCACAAACCTCTTTGCCGATGCGATTTCAAGTTTCAAATCTTTGTGAGTACTCTCACTGGTATCAACTTCCAGGACCACGCTGAGCGGCAGCTCGGATTCGCGGTCGAACACGCTGATGGTCTGAGCAACGCCATCTTCCAGCACGCGAAAGTCTTCTTTGTTGAGATCGCTGATCGGAGCGCCGTGGGCGTCGGTGACCGTCGTGAACACGTTCACCAGCCGCACGTTGACGCGAAGAGTGTTCAGGTCATCCGATGCTTGCGCCGGTTGCTTTGTTCCCGGAGGAACGCGGTCCCCTTTTTGCGGATCTTGCGCGAACGTCATCGCCCCCACCAGCGCGGCCAGACACAACATCGCGCAGTGCCGCCGGACCCGCCGCTCGACACAAAGTAGAGCTCGTCCTGGTTTAGTCATGAAAGGTGGTTCTGGGCCATTTAGATGCAAACGCCAGTGAAAGGTTATTTGGGGGAGCGAATTTCCTCGGGAAACGGCTCGCCGTCCGCCCAAACGGCCCCGTCTTCAAAATACTCTTTCTTCCAGATAGGTACGCTCTTTTTGAGTGTATCAATCAGCCAGCGGCAAGCCTCAAACGCCGCTCCCCGGTGCGCAGACGCCACCGCTATCAGCACGCTGGTTTCTCCAATTTGCAACCGTCCCAGGCGGTGGACCAGACGCACATCGCGCACTGGAAATTGTTTAAGCGCTTCATGACATAATTTATCCATCTGATTGATAGCCATGGCCTCATAAGCCTCATAGTCCAGATACAGAGTGCGACGGTTGCGGGTTTGATTGCGTACGATCCCTTCAAAAATGGCGACCGCTCCGTCTTCGGGGGCCTTGATGCTGTTAGCGATCTCCCGGGAAGGAATGGGCTCCCGCACGATCGCGCATTGCGCGGACTCAACCCGCGTGCCGCTGCCCCCGCTCACCGGCGGCAACAGTCCAACTTCGTCTCCATCATGCAGGACGGTGGAAACACCGGCGTATTCCTGGTTCACGGAGCAAGCGATGGACCCGGTGAGGGCCTTGAATTTGGGAAACCGTGCGCCGTAATCGGCCAGCAGTTGGGACAATGTGATCCCCGGAGGCACGGCCTGATTGTCTTCAGACCTGCCGATAACGTCTTTCAATTGTCCGAAAAACAATATGCGGATACGCATGTCCATAAGTTACAGGAAAAAACGCGTGTAAACGTCTCGTAAAAAGTGATGAAACTCGTCCCGCTGACGAAACCAAATGGTGATGAGTTGCGTCTAACACATCGAGTAGTCACAGCAGTCATAGAACTACAGTACATCCTCTGCATGGAGTGGGAATCGTGCACCCACTCCATTTTATTTTTTCCGGTTGAATGATCCCCCAAACCGGTCCTTCCCCACACAGGATTCCCCGCCCAGCAAAAGAGCCGGACAGGAAATCCGGCCCTCGCTTACAAGTTCCCTTCCCAGTATCAGGCAGTGCTCAGCACGCGCTCGCGCGTTTCCGCGTCCTGCGCGTGGTCCCGGTGCGAAGTCGGCAGAGCGATTTCCAGTACTTCTTCGATGGTCGCCACGTAGTGCAGCTGAACGCCCTCCACCTGCTCCGGTGTGAGGTCTTCCTCCACGTTCATGCGGTTCTCCGCGGGGAAGATCACATCCTTGACGCCCGCGCGCTTGGCAGCCAGAAACTTCTCTTTCACGCCTCCGATCGGTAAGACATTACCACTGAGTGTGATTTCTCCAGTCATACCGGTCAGCGGCCGCACGGGACAGTCGGTCAGCAATGAGACCAGCGCCGTGGCCATGGTTACGCCGGCCGAGGGTCCGTCTTTCGGGATGGCACCCGCCGGTACGTGGATGTGTATGTCATGGTCCTTGAAGAAATCTTCTTCAATCCGGAGCTTCTGCGCGTTCGACCGCACCCAGGTCAGCGCGGCTTGCATGGATTCCTGCATGACCTGACCAAGCTGTCCGGTCATGGTGAAGCCGCCTTTGCCTTTCATCTTGTTGGCTTCAATGAAAAGGATGTCGCCACCCGCCGGCGTCCAGGCCAGGCCCACGGCGACTCCGGAGCGCTTGGTGCGCTCCGCGATCTCCGTATCAATGCGGATCTTGATTCCGCCCAGGAACTCCTGCACGACTTCCGGCGTGACCACCAGCTTTTCCGTCCTGCCTTCCGCGATGCGGCGCGCCTGCTTGCGGCACATGGTCCCGATATTGCGTTCCAGGTTGCGCACGCCGGCTTCCCGCGTATAGTGGCGGCTGATAAACCGTACGGCGTCTTCCGGGATCTCGATCAGGTCCGGCTTCAATCCGTTTTCGTCAATCTGCTTCGGCACCAGATACTTGGCGGCAATATGGACCTTGTCGTCTTCGGTGTAGCCCTGCAGGTCAATGATCTCCATGCGGTCGCGCAACGGCTCCGGAATGGTGTCCAGCATGTTGGCCGTGCAGATAAACAGGACTTTGGATAGGTCGAAAGGCACGTCCAGATAGTTGTCGCGGAACGTGGAATTCTGCTCCGGGTCAAGCGTCTCCAGCAGGGCGGACGAGGGGTCGCCGCGGAAGTCGCGGCCGAGTTTGTCCACTTCATCCAGCACGAAGACGGGATCGTTGGTCTCCGCCCGGCGGATGCCCTGAATGATTTGTCCGGGCAGCGCGCCGATGTAGGTCCGCCGATGCCCGCGAATTTCCGCTTCGTCATGCACACCACCCAGCGACAGCCGCACAAACTTGCGGTCCAGTGCCCGGGCAATACTGCGTCCCAGTGACGTCTTGCCCACGCCTGGAGGGCCGACAAAGCAGAGAATCGGTCCTTTCATATTGGGCTTGAGCCGCCGTACAGAGAGGTAATCGAGAATACGGTCTTTGACCTTCTTCAAATCGTAGTGGTCTGCATCGAGTACTTCGTGCGCTTTGTTGATGTTGACTTCAACTCCGCTCGACTTGGACCACGGCAGCACGGCCAGCCACTCAATATAGTTCCGGGTGACGGAATAATCTGCCGCCATGGGCGACATCCGCGCCAGACGGCCCAATTCCTTGCTGGCTTCTTTTTTCACTTCCTCTGGCATTCCGGCCGCTTCAATTTTCTGACGCAGCTCTTCCACGTCACGCTGCGCTTCGTCCTGTTCACCCAGTTCTTTCTGGATGGCCTTCATCTGCTCGCGGAGGTAATACTCGCGCTGCGACTGCTGTACCTGGTCCTGAACCTCGGTTTGAATCTTGGTGCGCAGCTGCTGAACTTCCAGTTCTTTTGCCAGATGCCGGTTGATCACCTGAAGGCGCCGCTCAACATCGGCGGTTTCCAGGATCTCCTGCTTGTCTTTAGTGGAGAGAAACGGCAGGGACGACGCGATGAAATCGATAAGCCGTCCAGGCTCGTCAATATTGATGGCCACAGTCTGCAATTCGTCGGAAAGCGTTGGCGATCCCGCTACAATCTGCTGGAACAAAGTGAGCACGTTGCGTTGCAAGGCTTCGAGTTCCGGAGACTGGTCGGGCTCCGAGTCTGGCTGCGAGTCAACATGTGCGCGCAGGAACGGCGTCAACTGGGTGAATTCCCGCAGTTTCGCCCTTTCCAGGCCTTCGGTGAACACAAACAGGCTCTGGTTGGGCATCTTGACGACTTTGTGGACGGTCGCCAGCGTACCAATGCTGTACAAGTCGGTAGGTTGCGGAGTATCCACGCGGGCCTCCCGCTGCGCGACCACCAGAATGGTCTTCTCTTCTCCCAGCGAATTAATCAGCTGGATGGAACTCTCCCGTCCTACCGTCAACGGCAGGACAGCATGCGGAAACAACACGGTGTCCCGCACGGGCAGCACGGGGATTCCGTTCTTAGGCAGCTCAAAAGTCTGGGCTTCTCCAGCCGGACGTTCAGCCACCTTGCTATCGGGTACTACTACGGCGGTACGCGTCTCAGACGCCATATAGTTCAATCCTTGATAATAAGTCACTCAATATGATGATGGCAGCACCGGGAAAGATGCAGGCGGCCCAAAAACAATCAGAATCCGCTTGTCGGGCGAATTCTACCACCGCAGCCCAGTTCGTAGGTGTCTACGATGGTTCACTTCCCGGCCCTCGGGTACACTCCCAGGACTTTCACCAGACCGGCGACCTCCTGGAGGTGGCGCAGGGCTTGTCGCATGGTCTCGTCTTCACCCTGCAAAACGTCCACAAAGAACATATATTCCCAGGGTTTGCCCCGCACCGGACGCGACTCAATCTTGCACAGGTCGAGATCGCGCAGCGCGAATACACTTAGTGCTTTGAACAAGGCCCCGGACTCGTTGCGCAACGAAAATACCAGCGAGGTCTTATTGGCCCCGGCAGCGACCTTCTTCTTCTTGCCTAGAAGAAAGAAGCGCGTGAAGTTCTGTTTGGAGTCTTCCAGCCCGCGCAGCAGAACCTTGCCTCCGTGCTCCGACGCCGCTTGCCTGCTGGCAATGGCCGCTGTGTCGCGCAGATGGTTTGCGACCACGTGTTTGACGCTGCCCGCCGTGTCATAGAATGCTGTCGCCGTGATTTTCTTGTGCCTCTGGAAGAAACTCCGACACTGGTCCAGCGCTACCGGATGCGAGAGCACCTGACGTATGTCCGCGAGCTTCACGCCGGGAGCGGCAATCAGGTTGTGCTCAATGCGCAAACGCAGTTCGCGATGAATGAACACGTTTCGCTCCAGTAGCAGGTCCAGATGCTGACCCACCGGTCCGGCCAGCGTGTTCTCCACTGGGACAACGGCATAGTCGGCCCGCCGCGCGGGCGAATAGACGTCCAGGGCGTCAAAGACGTCCGCCGAAGTCTGGCACGGCAGCACCGTGGCGCGCGGCATAAGCCGCAAAGCCGCCTGATGGCTGAAGGCCCCGCGTTCCCCCTGAATGGTGATTTTCATGGGTAAGACTATAAATGTTTTCGCGCCAAGGATTTCCGTGGACCCATGCTCGTGTGGCACAGTCGCCGCAGCTGCGCCGCTCCATCGCCAGCGGCCCCGCGGGAAGAAGCAGTTTACGCAGTTTTCTCTTTGGCCAGCCGCGCCTGCGCCACGTCATAACTTTCACCATAGATCGCAGGCACCTTCCCTCCCGCGGGCCGCAGGTAGGTGGAAAGTTGTCCGCGATGGTGAATTGAATGGTTCTGGGAGAGCTGCATGAAGGAAACCGCAGGCAACTGGAACATGCCGCGGAAATCAATGGGCTTGGCCAGTTGATCGCCGCTGAGCTGCTCAACCCGCTCGAGATTTGCCACAAATGATTCGTCAAACCAGTGGGCAATGTCCGCGGAGTTCTTCACGGCATCGGGGCGATTGATCGGGGTGAAATCAAACGCTCCCGCGACGATGCCTTTCAGAAAACGGTGTTCGGCCGCCACAATGTGCCAGGCCAGTTCCAGCGCGGTCTTGGCGACGGGTTCCGGACGATAGTCGCCATTGTTCAGCGGAATGGCTTCAATGACTCGTTTGGTGGTCACGTGCTCCGTGTTGGCGGTGGGCAGAAACGATGCCAGCAGAAAACTGGCTTGGGCTGGCGTGAGTTGGGGATGAGACATGGATTTGTATGCTGTCCTTTCGTTGGGTCGAATATCGAAAACATTGTACTGCCGCGGGGCGCAAATGTGTCGGTGGAAGAACGGCCTTTCCCGACCCTAGCTCTTTCTGCAATCCCAGCGCGGCTCTTTCTGAAATCCCCAGCGCAGCTCTTTCTGGAATCCCGAGCGCAGCGAAGGATCCCTTTGGTCACGAAGCTCTCGAGGGTCGACGACGTGAGCCCTGAAGAGTCTCGTGACGATAGGGATCCCTCGCTGCGCTCGGGATTCCAGAAAAAGCTCCACGCTCATGACAGAATGAAAGGGATGCCTCACAACCAGCTCTCCTCCATTCCGGATTTCCTCTACGGTACCGCCTGGAAAGAAGACCACACCGCCGCCCTCACTGAACTGGCGCTGCGTGCGGGCTTTCGCGGCATTGATACGGCTAATCAGCGGCGTCATTACTTTGAGGCCGGAGTCGGCGAGGGACTTGCCGCGGGGTATCGCGCTGGCGTGGTCACCCGCGCGGACGTGTTTCTGCAGACGAAATTCACCTACCAGGCGGGACAAGACCACCGCCTGCCTTACGATCCCGCTGCCAGTTTGTCCGTGCAGGTCGCTCAATCGTTGGCCGGTTCGCTCGAACATCTCGGCACAGATTACGTTGACAGCTACGTGCTGCACGGCCCCAACTCCTGCCACAGCTGGACCGACGCCGACAGCGAAGTCTGGGAAGCAATGATCCGAGAACGCGATGCCGGACGCACGCACTTCATTGCTGTAAGCAATGTGGCCCTGCGGCATCTTCAGCAACTCGAAGCCGCGCGTACCGAACTCCCCGCATTCGTGCAAAACCGCTGCTACGCCCGTCTCGGTTGGGACCGCGATGTCCGACTGTTCTGCCGAGAGCGAGACATTGGCTATCAGGGCTTCTCGCTTCTCACGGCAAACGTCGAAGTCCTGCGCCATCCGACGGTGACCGGCATTGCCGCACGCACCAGCGCCACGCCGGCCCAGGTCGTGTTCGCCTTCGCGCGCGCAGCCGGAATGCTGCCCCTGACCGGCACTTCCGACGCCGAGCACATGAAACAGGATTTGGCTAGCCGCGCTCTGACGCTGCGGCAGGATGCTGTGGAGGCGATTGAGTCGCTCGCGGGGTGAGTAAACGGGCAGATTCCTTCGCAAAAACCGCTTGCATTCTCGCGGAGCATTTTGCGAAACACTCCCTAAACACAAATTTACCTGTGTACACACTTATTAACTCGTGTAAGGCCGCTCCGTTTGTTAGAGTCCCGACAGGCTCACGAGTCAAAACCTAAGGACCTTCAGATCATGCGAAATGCAAGCAGTCCCTTTGTCTACATTCTTCTGGCCGCCACCGCAGCTGTACCGGTAGCGGCTGCGCAGGAAACACCAGCCCCACCCGTCCAAGCCACACCACTCAACGACAGCGACAAGCCACGAGTCTTCATCACGGACAGCCGCTCCTGGGAAGTCGGCGGCAGCGCAGGCGGAGCCGACGGAGTTTTTGCAGGCAGTTCCGGAGGTGGCGCCAGGCCGCAAACCGCCGAGATCGTTAAGACCTTCGGCGAAAAATGCCGGTATGTGGTGACCAACAACATTCAAGCTAAAGCCAACTACATTGTCGTGTTGGACCATGAAGGCGGCAAGGGCTGGCTGGCGCATAAAAACAAAGTCGCGGTGTTTGACGCCAGGAGCGGCGACTCCGTCGTGAGCAAATCCACCCTGTCTTTGGGCGGCTCCGTGGAGGAAGCCTGCCGAGGCATCAGCAATCATTGGCCAACGCACAGGCCCGCTCCGGGGTCCGATCCCGCGCCCTCGAGCCAGGCACAGCCGGGGCCGTCGGCTCCCGCGGTGGCGTCCAGGGTCGCGCGATTGAGCATCTCTTCCACACCGGAAGGCGCCGATATCGAAGTGGACGGAAATTTTGTCGGCAACACGCCGTCCGCTATAGAGGTCGCGCCCGGCGACCACACTGTGTCGGTAAAGAAATCCGGATACAAAACCTGGGAACGCAAGCTCAAAGCCACAGGCGGTGGGGTGAATCTGAGAGCGGAATTGGAAAAGGAAGGCGGTAACTAACACAATCCTCTTGCCGCTTTTTGTCTGGACTCCAAAGCAATGGAGCATACAATGACCGGCACGAGGAGGAAACACGCTATGCAAAGACCTGTTGGCGTTACGATTATCGCGATTCTATACTTTCTCGGTGCAGCGCTGTGTGTCTTGATTGGGGTCGGGATCATGCTGGGCGGCGGTCTTTTTGCCAGCCTTCTGAGTCAGCAGGGACAGGAAGGCGCCGCTGGCGCTGGCTTCCTGGCGGGACTTGGTGTTGCTCTGGGCGTTATCGTTCTGGTGCTGGCCGTGATCCCAGTGCTTACAGGATGGGGCCTGTGGAAGCTGAAAAGCTGGGCGCGCATCCTGGCAATTGTCTTTGCGGTGCTTGGCCTTCTGGGAGCACTTTTCGGGCTGATCGGCGCGTTCTCGCATCCGGCCCTTCTTGTGAGCGTGGTGATTCGGCTCGTCATTCACGGCCTGATCCTTTGGTACATGTTCCAGCCAGACGTGAAGGCCGCCTTTGGTTCTGCGTAACGTTAGCCAACTGTTTTCGATTTGACACTTAACCGCGAGGCGGCTGCAAACCCGCCTCCGCACCTCGGCGAAAATGCTTTCATGCGACGGAAACGCAAGCTGACTACATCCGCGGAGCCGTGAATGTGAACGCGGTGCTGGAAGAAGAAAAGTAAACTGGACCTACAGCGAGCCGTACTACAATGTCAGGCATGAGACGGCAGACCCCATCGCTACTCTTGCATGACGAGACCTTTCGCCGACTCTGCCGGTCACGGGACTTGCTGGCGGCGTCGTACCAGGCGCAAGTCTCTCTCGATGAGGCGGCCCGCGAGGCGTGCCTTTCTGCATTTCATTTCCATCGCTTGTTCGCCTCGGCATTTGGCGAGACGCCGCACGACTTCCTGACCCGCCTGCGTCTGAACCGCGCCAAGCGCCTGCTGGCTTCCGGCGAAATGTCGGTTACCGACGTCTGCATGGAAGTCGGCTATTCCAGCCTGGGCTCGTTCAGCATGAAATTCCGCAACTTCACAGGGAGACCACCCAGTGCCTACCAGAAGGAAGCCCGGAGAGTATTCGGTTTTTCCGCTCCGTGGCATGTAGTCTTTGTTCCAACCTGCTATCTGGCCAACTTTGGCGGGATCCAATAACAACCGCAAGAATGAAGAAGCACAGCCCTGCTGGTTTTGTTAACGTCATCGCCAGGAGGAAACAGCCATGATTCAACGAATGGGACACGTTGCTATTTTTGTTCTCGACCAAGACGTGGCCAAGGATTTCTACGTAGGAAAGCTGGGATTTGAAACCAAAACCGATCAAACCATGCCCAACGGTTTCCGCTGGCTTACCGTCAGTCCTAAAGGCCAGACCGATCTGGAAATCATTTTGATGAAGGTGGCTCCCGGGCCCAAATTGCAGCAGGAAGACGTAAATACCATTGCCGGACTGATGAAGAAAGGCGCGTTCGGCGCCGGAGTCTTTGAGACCGCCGATTGCCGCAAGACGTATGAAGAACTCAAGGCCAAAGGCGTTGAGTTTCTCGCACCGCCGAAAGAGGAGTTCTATGGAATCCAGGCCACGTTCCGCGACCCTTTCGGTAACTGGTTCAGCATGACCCAGCCGAAGGAGCACTGATTGGCCGGGGGCGCCAGCCCGCTGTCTTGCGCGCGTCACAACATTTCGAAAATGCCCGCCTCAACCGGTCTGCGTTTAGACCGGCAATGAGGCAGACCGATTATAATAAGAAGTTTCAGCCACCCTTCCGGGCCCTGCCGTGCAGTTCCCTTCGGGAAACGGCTGTACTTTGTCTCCCATGCCAGTCTCCGCCAATGAAAGGATCGTGGTCCGTGGCGCCCGGGTCCACAACCTCAAGAACATTGATTTTGAGATACCCCACAATGCCATGACGGTGGTCACCGGTGTCTCCGGGTCGGGCAAGTCGTCCCTCGCATTCGACACGATCTATGCCGAAGGCCAGCGGCGGTACGTGGAATCCCTCTCGGCTTACGCTCGCCAGTTTCTGGAGCGTATTGAAAAACCTGATGTTGATCTGATTGACGGTATCGCTCCGGCCATTGCCATCCGGCAGAAGAACACCACGCGCAATCCGCGTTCTACCGTGGCCACGGCGACGGAGATTTACGACTACCTGCGGCTGCTCTATGCCAGAATCGGCCGCACCTTCTGCCGGCAGTGCGGACAGGAAGTCAAAAAAGACACCGTGGATGAAATCGCCCAGGCCGTCCTCGCTCTTGGCGAAGGCACGCGCTTGAATGTGCTCTTTCCGATCAAACATGCGGTGGTCCCAATCGAGTCGAAGGCCGAGGCCAAGAAAGGTCGCGGCAAGAGACCGGCTAAAGCCAGGCCCGAGGCCGCAGCACCGAGTTCGCTTGATCCGCTCTTCCGCGACCGGCTTTTCGATCTGCGTAAGCGCGGCTTCAACCGTCTGTTTCAGAATGATCGGATTTTTGAGTTTTCCACGCCGGAATCGCTGCTGGACGTCGATTTCAGCCGGCCGGTGTATGCGTTGGTAGATCGGATTGCCGTAGCGCCCGACCAGCGGCCGCGGATCGTGGACGCCGTGGAACTGGCTTATCGGGAAGCCGGCGAAGTCATCTTTCAGTCGGCGTCGCGCGAAGGCGCGCCGTCACCAGAGCTGCGATTCGCGCAAAGATTCGAGTGCAAGCGCTGCCATATTCGTTATGAGGAACCGGAGCCGCGCCTGTTTTCCTTCAACAATCCTTTTGGCGCTTGTCCGCGTTGCCAGGGATTTGGCAACACGATTGATTTCGACCTTGATCTGGTCATCCCCGATCCCAACAAAACCATCGCCGAAGGCCCGATTGATCCCTGGACCAAGCCGAAGTACCGGACACTTCACGCGGACCTGAGAAAGTTTGCCCGGCAGCACGGCATCCCGACCGATGTTCCCTGGTGCGATCTGGACCGCGACCAACAGCAGCTAATCATCGAAGGCGAAGGCAAGTTCACCGGCGTCAAGGGGTTCTTTGCCTGGCTGGAGCGCAAGAAGTACAAGCTGCATGTCCGCGTTTTTCTCAGCCGGTATCGCGGATACGCCTTGTGTCCCGATTGTTCCGGTGCAAGGTTGCGCACAGAGGCGCGGCAGGTCCGGATTGACGGCAAGAACATCTGCGAAGTGACTTCCTTCACGGTCGAAGAAGCTGCCGGTTTTTTCCGGGACTTGAAGCTTTCACAAGAGCAAGCCGGGATCGCCGGGAAAATTCTGGAGCAGGTGCAGGAACGGCTCAAGTTCCTGAATGACGTCGGTCTCGAGTACCTGACGCTCGACCGCCTGGCCTCCACGCTGTCCGGCGGCGAGGCCCAGCGCATTCAACTGGCCACGTCGCTCGGTTCGCGGCTGGTGGGCGCTCTGTACGTGCTCGATGAACCGTCCATCGGGCTGCACAGCCGCGACACGGCCCGGCTGGTCCACATACTGCATGAACTGCGGGACCTGGGAAACACGATTCTAGTAGTCGAGCACGATCCCGAGGTGATGCGCGCGGCCGACCGTATCCTGGACCTGGGACCGGGCGCTGGGGAAAACGGCGGACGACTCATGGCATCCGCGACGTATGAGGAACTGAAGACGCTGCCCAATTCATTGACCGGGAAATATCTAAGCCACGAACTTCGCATTCAGGTACCGCCGCTCCGGAGAAGACCGGGTGGTCCGGCCATCCGCACAGAAGGGGCGCGCGCACACAACTTGAAGAACCTCGCCGTCGAAATCCCGCTCGGCCTGCTGGTGGCGGTGACCGGGGTCTCAGGCTCGGGCAAGTCAACCTTGGTCCACAACGTTGTGTACCAGGCGCTGGCGGCGGAAAAAGGAATCACCAGCGGGCTTGGTCCGGCGGTCAACGGATTTAAGAAAGTTACGGGCGGGCACTATATCGCTGACGTCGTGCTCGTGGACCAGTCTCCCATCGGACGAACACCGCGCTCCAATCCGGTGACGTACATCAAGGCCTTTGATGCCATCCGCGAAGTCCTGGCTTCAACTGTGGAAGCGCAGAAACGCGGCTACACCGCCGGCCACTTTTCTTTCAATATTCCCGGCGGCCGCTGTGAGACCTGCCAGGGCGATGGAACAGTCACCGTCGAAATGCAGTTTCTGGCGGACGTTGAACTCATCTGCGAAGACTGCAAAGGCACCCGTTATAAGCCAGGCGTGCTTGAGGTGCGTTACCGGGGCAAGAACATCCACGAGATATTGGGCCTGACGGTGCGCGAAGGCCTGCAATTCTTTTCCGGGGTCAGCAAAATCACGGACAAGCTCCGGGTACTGGAGGAAGTTGGCCTTGGCTATCTGCGTCTCGGTCAGTCGGCAACCACGCTCAGCGGCGGTGAAGCCCAGCGCATGAAGCTGGCGGCACATTTGACGCCCACGGGACGCGTGCAAGGCTTCGAGAGCCAGACTCCGGAAGAAAAAGAAAAACACAAGAAAGCCCGCGCCGGCAAAGGCACTCTCTACATCTTTGACGAGCCCACGACCGGCCTGCACTTTGACGATGTCAGCAAACTTCTGGCGGCGTTCCGCAAACTGATCGATGCCGGCGGCTCTGTCCTGGTGATTGAGCACAACATGGACGTGATCAAGACGGCCGATTGGGTCATTGACCTCGGTCCCGAAGGCGGTAACCGTGGCGGTGAAGTGGTGGTAGCAGGCACTCCGGAAACCGTCGCGAAATGTAAGAATTCTTACACGGGAAAGTGGCTGGCCCGCATCTTACAAAGTAACGGAACCGCACGAAAGAAGGACCATGACTAGAGCACTCGTAGTGCCGGCGCTGGCGCTGGCATTATCGTGCATGCTGGCTGCCGGGCAAAAACATCCTGGGAGCAAGCAACCGTCCGCCACTACGGCCGATACCGCGCCGGATCCATTACAGGAAGCAGAAGACTTGCTGCAAAAGCAGCAGTATGCGGCGGCGGAAGAGAAACTCAACAAACTAGTCGCTGACCAGTCTGCAAATCCGCAAGCATGGTTTGATCTGGGCTTCGCGGAGAGCCACCTGGGAAAAAACCCGGATGCGATCGCCGCTTACCGGAAAGCCGCGGAACTCAGCCCAAAGTGGTTTGAAGCAAACCTGAACCTTGGCGTGGCCCTGGCGCGTAGCGGCCAATACCCGGAAGCAGCGGCCGCGTTGCAGACCGCGGTCCAGTTGCAGCCGGTGAGCGGCGGCAAGCCAGTTTTAGCGAAAGCATGGTTCGCGTTGGGCCAGGTGCTGGAGAGCACTGATCCCGCGGCCGCGCGTAGCGCTTACAGCAAAGCCTGCGAACTTGATCCGTCAGACCAGGTTCCATGTCAGCAGCCTGGCAATGTCCAGAATGCCGTCCTCGTCGGCAATCTTGTTAAAGACAAGCGTTTTGCTGAAGCCGAAGGCCTGCTGCGGAAATATCTGGCTCAGCACCCGAACGATCCGGCTGGCCAGGTCCAGTTGGGTCGCATCCTCGCGCTGGAGGGGAAACCCGCCGAAGCGATTGCCAGCCTTGAGGCCGCAAACGCGTCTTCCGATCCGGCGGTCGCGCGCGCACTCGCGGAACTCTATAGCGAAAACAAGCAGTACGACCGCGCCGCCGCATTGTTTAAGGGACTGGTGGAAAAGAACGCCGCGGACCCCGAGGTGCACCTGGGTTTCGGGAACACGCTGGAGCATCTGCACAAATATCCCGAAGCCGAAGCGGAATTGCTCCTCGCGGTACAAAGCAAGCCGGACCTGGCGGAGGCGTACTACGGTCTCTCGTTTGCGGCGCAACAAAACAAGCACTATGAGCTGTCCCTCCGTGCGCTCGATGTGCGGGCAAGGTACCTGCCTGAGGACGCCGGCACGTATTGGTTGCGGGCCGTGTGCTATGACAGTCTTGGGGCCTACAAACCGGCGGCACAAAACTATAGACTTTTCCTGTCTGTTTCGAACGGTAAGGCGCCGGACGAGGAATTCAAGGCGCGGCACCGGTTGGAAGCGATTGAACATTGATGACCAAGACAAAGAACGCCATTATCTGCGCGGTGGTTCTATGGAGCGCGACATCCTTTGCCTGGCAAAAGCGCATTGAGTCTCTGAAAGCGCAGGTCGAGGGAGCTCATGGCGCCTTCCAGGCCAAGCTGTGTGCGGAATTAGCGGACGAGTTGGTGCCGGTCGCCAGCCAGCAATTCAGCGAGGGTAATTCCGAGCTAGGCCAGGCCACGGTGAAAGACATCCTGAAGTACGCCACGACCGCCCGGGACGTATCCATCAGCACGCGCGGCAAAATGAAGGAGATCGAGATCCTGCTGCGCCAGACCCAACGCAGGCTGGAAGGCCTGAAGCGCACCCTCAGTGTCGACGATCGCCCGCCCCTGGACGAAGTAGAAAAAAAACTCGAACAGTTCCGCCAGGACATCTTGAATGAGATGTTTGCTCCGCCCAAAAAGGAGAAGAAATGAGACACGCCAGGAGGATTCTCATCGTGCTCATGCTGCTGACGCTGGTCAGTGCTGCCTGGGCGAAAAGACGCGATCCGCTCACGGAAACTGAAGCCGACCAGCTTCGCGAAGCCGCTCTTGAACCGCAGAAGCGCCTGATGCTGCTGATTAAGTTTACGAGCGCAAGGCTGGACGCGATCGAACAACTCCGCGCCGATCCTAAAGAGGCGGACGGAAGAGGCGCGAAAATCCACGACCTGCTGGAGGATTTCACTGCCTTACTCGACGAACTTAATGACAATCTCGATCAGTACCAGGGCCGGCCGCTCGACAAGGACGAAAGAACGGATTTTCGCAAAGGGTTGAAGGCCGTCATCTCCGCGGGTGATCAGTTTGATGTCAAGCTGAAAACCTTGCGCGCCGAGGCCCAGAGCAGCCCGCAGACCCGGAAAGAGTTACCCGACTTCCAGTTTGTCTTACAGGACGCTCAAGAAGCGCTCAAGTCCACGTTGGACATGGCCAAAGAGTACCTCAGCGACAAGGATGCCGATCCACCGAAGAAAAAACCGTGACGACTGTTCACCCGGATGAGATTGTCGAAAAAACTATGTCTGCCACGGACCTTCGTTTAGCGGCCGTTTTTGAAACCGTCTACCGCGAGGTCCGTCCTCGTGCGCCGTTGCCAGACTTTAAGGTCCAATTCTTCCCTTTTGCGAATTTGAACAACACGATCCGGTTGCGTGACGGCCGGGTCCTGGCGCGACTCTCTGATTTGCTGGAAGGCGCCCCGCAACCGGTCCTGCATGCCATCCTTCATATCCTGGTGGCAAAGTTGTACCGCAAAGCAATTGATCCGCAATATGCCGCTCGTTACCGGAGGTTTGCCGGGAGTCGCGCGCTCACCGCCAGGATCCACCTGGTCCGGCAACTGCGCGGCCGCAAGCGAATCGAAAGCCCTAAAGGCAGTCACTATGACCTGGAGCAAATCTTTGAGGAACTGAACACACGTTTTTTTCATGGTTTGATGGCCCGTCCGCAAATGACCTGGAGCGGCAACCATGCGCGCCAGAGTCTGGGCCACTACGATCCGGCGCACAACACCATCGTGGTGAGCCGGATCTTCGACCGCCCGGAAGTACCGCGCTACGCAATTGACTATCTGGTGTATCACGAGATGCTCCACCTGCGGCATCCGGTGAAGTTGCGCGGAAGCCGGAGATGCGTGCATTCCACGCAGTTTCAAGCTGATGAAAAGCTCTTCCCTCATCTGGCGGAGGCGAAGAAGTTTTTGAAACGATTGTGAGAGGGAGCACTCAGCAGTCAGCAATCAGCGTTCAGCCCCGGAACATTTGTCTACACTCAGCGGAGTTCATTTACCGCAAAGGACGCGACGGACGCAAAGGTTGGTCCAGCCGTAGTTTCCTTTGCGTTTTCGCGACCTTTGCGGTAAATCAAGAATTCCCGTGCAATGAGGAGTGTCACGGGGCTGAATGCTGAGTGCTGAGTGCTGACTGCTCCCTTTTTCAATTTGTTGACGGCTGCACGCAAGGCAGGTAAAATTCTAATTGAAAATGAAATTGAAATTCATTTTCAATATTGACTCTATCCTGACCTATGTTTTCGGCCCTGGTGGTCACACTTCGTGAAGGCGTTGAAGCCGCGCTGATTGTCGGCATAACCCTCGTGTATCTCGCCAAAATCGGCCGCCCCGACCTGCGGCGGACCGTCTATATCGCGCTGGTTGCTGCACTGCTGGCCAGTGTAGGCGGGGCGGTCGCACTGTCTTATCTCCCGGTCAGCCAGGACGCTTTTGAAGGCTGGGTCGAGTTGGTGTCCGCCGCGCTCGTGGTGGGCATGGTCGTCTTCATGATGCGCACGGCGCGCAAGCTCAAGGGCGAAATTGAGACCAAAGTCGGGTCTCTGGCCGGCGCCGGTTCCCGATCGGGCCTGTTCGCTTTTGTCTTCCTGATGATCTTCCGCGAAGGCGTTGAGACCGTGCTTATCCTGAAAGGCGTTTCCCTGAACTCTACCGAGCTGATGAGCTTCCTGGGTACGCTGACCGGCGTGGCCCTGGCGGTGGTCTTTGGCGTGATGTTTGTCAAAGGAAGTGTGCGCATTGATTTGCGGAAGTTCTTTCGCGTCACCACGGTGATTCTGTTCTTTGTGGCCGCGCAGCTTTTTGTCGCCGGTCTGCACGACCTTTCCGAGTTCGGGTTTCTCCCACCCAGCAAGCGCGAAATGGCGCTCATTGGTCCAATCGTCCGGAATGATTACTTCTTCCCGGTCACCATGCTGATACTGGTCGTGCTGATGGTCCTGCTGGAGTATCGCCGCCGGCGACCTGAAACGCTGGCGCCTTCCACTAAGGCGGAAGGACGCAAACTGGAATTCACGGCCCGCCGCGAGCGCTTCTGGGCAATCGCCGTCTGCGCGACGGCGTTCCTGTTTATCTCGATGGTCACCGTCGAATTTATTTATGCTCAGGCCGGCACGCAGCTTTCTCCGGCAACCGCAATCGTCTTTGATAAAGACGGCTGCGTTGTCCCTGATAAAGACGGCAAGATCAGTGCGGACGGCAAGAGAGAAAGCTGCGTGAAAATTGCAGCCGCCGACCTGGCCATCGGCGATCTGCGCCGCTACAGCGTCGACGTGGATGGAACTGCCGTACGTTTTCTGTTGTATCGCAAGCCCGATGGCAAAGTCACCGCGGTCTTTGACGCTTGCCAGATTTGCGGCGCGGTCGGGTTCTACAAAGGCCCTAATGGACTGATTTGTAAGAACTGTGCTGCTCCAGTCAACCCGCAAAGCGTCGGTGATCCTGGCGGATGCAATCCTATTCCACTGAAGTCCACGCCGAAGGGCGACACGGTGGAAATAACCAGCGCCCATCTTGCCCAAGGAGCCGCACAGTTCGCGCGTTGAGTCCCATGTTCCTCCGCCTCGTGTTCGAATCATTCCGGCGACAGAAGCGGCGCAAGAGCGTTGCCCTGCTGGCCATTGCTCTGGGTATGAGCATTGCAACCGCCATGATTGCCGTGGGCACCGACGTTGGAGACAAGATCAACCAGGAACTCCGCAGTAGCGGCGGCGCCAACCTTCTGCTCATTCCGCTGGAAGACACTCTCGATGTAAATCTCGGCGGCGTCAGCCTGAAGCCGGCCAGCGAGGGAGCATTTATTGACGAGGCTGATCTGGTCAAGCTCAAGGGGATATTCTGGGGCCACAACATTCTTGGCTTTGCGCCATTCTTGTCCGATCACCTGACGGCCACCGCGCACGAGCATGATTTCAAGGCGGAAGTAATTGGGACTTATTTTGCCCAGCCGCTGCGCTACGGCACGGAGACCTTTACGACTGGTGTGCGCACCGTAAACACCTGGTGGAAGGTTGAGGGAGACTGGCCTCCGGATTATTCCGAATGGCCGAAGGACCGCGCGCCCGGTGTTCTGATCGGCGGCAAACTGGCGCAGGCCAACAGCCTGGCTGCTGGCGATGAGCTGACTATCAACGGCAAGAAACTGCGCGTCGCGGGAATTCTAAGTACCGGAGGCGCGGAGGACCAGGCAGTCGTCGCTCCTTTGCATATTGTTCAACAACTCCTGGGACATCCGCACGCCGTCCGCATGGTGCTGGTCAGCGCATTGACCAAACCGGAAGACGCATTTGCCCGGCGCGATCCCAGTACCTTGTCCGGCCCGGTGCGGGACCGCTGGTATTGCTCCCCGTACGCAACTTCGATCGCTTTCCAGATCCATGAGGCACTGCCGGGCGTGCGCGCGGAGCAGATTCGTCAGGTGGAGCAAAACCAGGGCAAAGTGCTTTCGCAAATTTCCGGTCTCATGCTATTGCTCACGCTGGCCGCTCTGGGAGCGTCCGCGCTGGCAGTCTCCGCCGCCATGGCTGCCACCATTCTGGAGCGCCGCCAGGAAGTTGGATTGATGAAGTCCCTGGGCGCCACCAACGGCGCGGTGGCTTCACTGTTTCTGACGGAAGCCAGCTTCCTGGCGCTCACCGGCGCCACCCTAGGCTTCCTCGCGGGGACCGTGCTGGCACACCAGATCGGGCAGAACGTCTTTGGCTCGGCCATTGTTGTGCGCCCGGTCGTGCTGGTGGTCGTGCTCTTTACCGCGTTGCTCGTCACGTTTCTGGGCAGCGCCGGCGCCGTGCGCAAAGCCATGCGCTTTGATCCCGCCGTGGTCCTGCGGGGTGACGCATGAACCGCAGTCGCTTGTTCTTCCGTTTAATGCTCAAAGACGCATGGGTGCGTAAGGACCGCGCCGTCACCGCGCTGCTTTCCGTGGTCGTGGTCGCTACCATGGCCACGGTTGCCCTGACCATCTATTCCGACCTGGAGGGGAAACTGAGCCACGAATTCCGCAGCTTTGGCGCAAATGTGATCGTGACCACGCCAAACGGCAGCCTGAGCGCGAATGAGCTGGCCAAGGTTACCGCCATCGCCGGCAACAAGAGTGACGTTGTACCCATCGCATATGCGATCGGCACATTTTCAACGGGGCAGAAGATCGTGGTCGGGGGCGCGGACCTGGGGAAGCTGTGCCGCTTGAACTCGTGGTGGTCGTTGAAGAAAGAAAATGACGGTCCGTCCATGATCGGCTCACGCGCGGACACTGGCGGCGCATTCACGCTGACGTTCGGATCCGCGAACAGTGATCTCATTCGCCCAGGCACAGTCTTTACGTCCGGCTCGGACGACGATAGCCGGCTCTACGTTCCCCTCGAGCAATTCGTCCGCTGGACGCGTCTCGAACCCAGCACTGCTTTAGTCCGGGTTGATGGCCGTCCCCGCGAAATAGAGAGCGCCGTCGCTCAACTCCGCGCTTCCCTCCCCCATCTCGAAGTCGAACCTGTGCGCCAGATTGCGGCAGCGCAGACGGCGGTCCTGGGCAAGACGCGGTCCGTGGTGCTGGCGGCTTCCGTCGTGGTCGTCGTTCTGATCATGGTGTGCATGGTGGCGACGTTCACCAGTTCAGTCCTGGAGCGACGCAAGGATTTTGCCGTGATGAAGGCTCTGGGAGCGTCCAACCGGACCGTGAATCTCCTGTTTGCGGCGCAAGCGGTTTTTCTGGCTGTGGCCGGGGCCACCGTCGGCTATATCGCCGGCAGCGCAGTAGCTTTCTGGATCGGAAGAGCGAACTTTGACGCGGCCATCTTCCCCCAACCCGGGCTTTTTGTTCCGGTAGTGCTGGGCAGCGTGATGCTGGCATTGATCGCGGCCACGGCGCCGATTAAACTCTTGCAACGAATTCAGCCCGCGGGAATACTGCGAGGAGAATAATGTCGATCGAGCTAAGGAACGTGTCCCGCATCTATTCCGCGAACGCCGAGGTCCATGCTTTGGACCGCGTCAGCCTCTCGGTCGCGCCAGGTGAGTGGCTGGCGGTGATGGGGCCTTCGGGATCCGGTAAGTCCACCCTGGTCAATCTGATTGGCTGCCTGGACCGGCCCACGTCCGGCGAAGTGTGGATCCACGGGACCAACGTTTCGCGCATGTCGGCCGCGGAGCTGAACCGGTTTCGCGCCGAGAGGATCGGCTTCATCTTCCAGCAGTTCCACCTGATTCCCTACTTGACGGCGCTCGAGAACGTAATGCTCGCGCAATATTTTCACAGCATGACCGACCAGGGGGAAGCCCTGGCGGCGCTGGAGCGGATCGGCCTGAAAGACAGGGCAGACCATCTCCCCTCGCAACTTTCCGGAGGCGAACAGCAACGTGTCTGCATTGCTCGCGCACTTATCAACGACCCGATGATCATTCTTGCCGATGAACCCACCGGCAACCTGGACGCCCATAACGAAGAAATTGTCCTGCGCCAGTTGCGGCAGCTGCACGATCAGGGACGGACCATCATCATGGTCACGCATGATCCGGCAGTGGCCCGCCTGGCTGACCGCAGCCTGGAGCTGCACCACGGGAGCATCGTTGCGCAACAAACATTCGCGTTCTCCGATGAGGAGCAGTTTGACGAAGTTCTGGAAGAGCTTTGGGTGCTGGCGGAGAACGGCGAACCTGCCGAATTAGGACGGGTCGAGGTTGAAGGGGCCCTTCCCACGAACCTGGCATTGGAACACATGGAAGCGCTTGGCCTGGTGGACCTCACCGCGCATGCTGCCGCGCCGCATACTCACAAGCAGGTGCTGAATCGCTGCCATGTTGCGTTCCGTCCTCCCAGCACTTTTGCCGATCATGGCGAGCGCATGATCATCTTCACGGAGAAGGGCCGCAAACGCGCTGAAGACATCATCCGCCGTCATCGCCTGGCGGAATTGCTGTTCACGCAAACCTTCCACGTGCACGATGAGAAGGAAGTCGCGGAGCAGGCTTGCCGGTTCGAACACATTCTGTCTCCGGAAGCAACAGACAGCATCTGCTCGTTCCTCGGCCATCCGCGGACTTGCCCGCACGGCAGCCCGATACCTGCGGGCGATTGTTGCATGACCGCAAGAACTGCCGCCCGCACGGAACGCGGCGGCCTCCTTGCCGAAAAGAAATAATCAGAAGAGCTTGAAGTCCACTTCAAGAGTCATGGCTACGGCAACGGGCTTGCCGTCTTTCTTGCCCGGTTCGAAAAGCCAGGTCCTGACTTTCTCCAGGGCCTTCTCGTCCAACCCCATACCCAGACTGTGCACTACGCGCACACCGCGAGCGCGTCCATCCGTGCCGATGATCGCGGCCAGGGTCACCAGGCCCTGATACTTGGCTTTGCGTGCTTCTTCCGAGAAGTCAGGATCCGGCGTGTACTTAGGGATGGGGGCAGTCACTCCGACATCGCCGACTCTGTACGTTCCACCGCCATAGCCGCCGCGCTCTCCCGGACCATGTCCGGGGCCTGAGCCTGAGCCAATACCGCCGCTGCTGCCGGCGCCAATCCCCGCACCGGAGCCCGTGCCGTTCGTCGGGGGCCCGTTCACGCGGTCGGACATCGGGTTCCCGATGTTCGGCATGTTGTTGTCGGGCAGCTTGACGTTCGCCGGCGCCACGATCGAGGCCTCCATCGTCAGCTTCGACTTCTGGTTGCGGATCTCCACCGTTGGGGGCGTAAATTGCACGGGCGCGATCTTAGGCAAACGTCCTTTGCTTTCCACCAGCTTGGCATGATCGCCGCCGCCACCGCCGCCGGCTAGGGCCTTCTCGGCGGGATGCACGGTCATTACCGGCTGGTAATCGCTAAGCACGGGAGCGAGTAACGTGACATGTTCTTCCGGCTTCGCCGCGACCGCGGTATGGGCGGCCAGGATTGAAAGTGCAACCAGAAAGACCAGCAAGAGTCCGTGCACGGTAATCGATCCCGCGGTGGCCTTCCCGCGGTGGCCATTGCTCCAGATGTCCCGCACTTGTACCGGACGCGAAGTGAGCTTTAGCGGCGGAAGTCTTTCCGGAAAGAACGTATCTTTAAGATTGCGGCAAAGGGACAGCCACATCGGCTGTTCCATTTCGCGCAGAAGATTAAGAGTGGGCTCACGATATGACAATTTGTTCGCGCTTGATGGATCTATTGCGTGGTTCGCCATTGGTTTCGCACCCGTACAGCCTTTGCGGTCCTGTCCTTCCGGGGTCATTTACCTTTTTAGGGTTAATACGCGGTTAGATTCAGTTTCCCGCCCCTACGTTGTCGAAGAATCAAATAACTTTGGGATTTCGGCGCCACTCCCCTCGAAAGGCATGAGGCGAGGCACGACGGACACTGGTTATAATGAAAATAGCAAGAATCAGCACCCGGAGAGACCACAGAACCCATGCGAGGCCCGCTCGACCTTAAATTGACGCTGAATCTTCCTAAAACCGACTTTCCCATGAAAGCCAACCTTCCGCAGAATGAGCCGAAGTTATTGGAAAGATGGGAGAAAATGGGGATTTACGGAAAGATTCGGGAAGCGCGCAAAGGTTCGCCCAGCTACGTTCTCCATGACGGCCCGCCGTACGCTAACGGCGCCATCCATGAAGGCCACGCCTTAAACAAGTGCTTAAAGGATTTTGTGGTCAAGTCAAAGACCATGGCGGGCTTTGACTCTCCTTATGTCCCGGGATGGGATTGCCATGGTTTGCCCATCGAGATCAAAGTGGACGAAGCGCTCGGGCGGAAAAAGCTGGAGCTTGCGCCTTCCGATGTTCGCCAGAAATGCCGCGAGTACGCGCAAAAGTATCTCGACATCCAGCGCGAGCAGTTTAAGCGGCTGGGCATCCTGGGAAGATGGGAAAAGCCCTATTCCACCATGACGCCGCAATATGAGTCGGTGATCGTCCGTTCGTTGTTCGACTTCATGGAGAACGGCGCGGTCTACAAAGGCCTGCGGCCCGTCTACTGGTGTATCAGCGACAAGACGGCGCTGGCGGAAGCTGAAATCGAGTACGCCAACCACACCAGTCCGAGCGTCTGGGTCAAGTACCGCCTGACCAGCGACCCGGCAAAGATCGATCCCGCTCTGGCAGGCAAGAAGGCCTCGACCATCATCTGGACCACCACGCCCTGGACGTTGCCGGCATCCATGGCCGTGGCTTTTCACCCCACACTCGACTACGTTGCGCTGGAACATGCTGGCGAGGTTTACATCGTCGCCGACGCGCTGGCCCAACCGACGATCGAGAAGACCAATCTGACCGGGGCCAGAGAGATCGCCCGCTTCCCGGGAAAGAAAATGGAATTCGCCACGTTTGCACATCCGTTTCTCGACCGTCAGGTTCTGGGGGTATTGGCCGAGTACGTCACCACCGACCAGGGGACCGGCGCGGTCCATACAGCGCCTTCGCATGGCCCGGACGATTTCTACACCGGAACAAAGTACAAACTGGACCAGACCTGCAACGTGGATGAATCCGGCCGCCTGCACAACGGTCTTCCCGAATACGAGGGAAAAACTGTTTTTCAGGCCAATCAGCCGATCATTGAGCTGCTGAAGTTGCGCGGTGTGCTGATGGCGAAGGCGAAGATTGAACACTCCTATCCCCACTGCTGGCGCTGCCATAACCCGGTCATTTTCCGGGCGACCGAACAATGGTTCATTTCCATGGAGTCGGCCGTGGACGGCAGCACGCTTCGCCAGCGCGCCCTGGACGAAATCAAGAAAGTGAAATGGATCCCGGCGTGGGGCGAAGAGCGCATCAGCAACATGATTGCAACGCGTCCGGACTGGTGTATTTCCCGCCAACGTGTGTGGGGCGTGCCCATTGCCGTATTTTTCTGCGAAGGTTGTGGACAACTTTTAGATTCGAAGGAAGCTCACAAAGCTGTTGTTGACCTGTTTGCGCGCGAAGGCGCGGATTCCTGGTACCAGCTTGAAGCCGGCAAAATTCTTCCCGCGGGGACGGCTTGTTCCGGTTGCGGCAAGAAGCAGTTTCGCAGAGAGACGGACATCATTGACGTCTGGTTTGAATCCGGATCCAGCCACGCTGCCGTGCTCGGTCGCGAACCCGGATTGCCCTGGCCCGCCGACCTCTATCTGGAAGGCGGAGACCAGTATCGCGGCTGGTTTCACTCTTCCCTGCTCTGTGCGGTAGGCACACGCGGGCATGCGCCGTATCGTGCCGTCGCCACCAATGGCTGGACGCTCGACCCCCAGGGTCGGGCGACTTCAAAATCGCTGGGCAACGGAATCGATCCCGTGGACATCGCCAAGCGTCTCGGTGGCGAGATCGTCAGACTGTGGGTGGCATCGGTGGACTTCCAGGAAGACGTCACCGTATCGCAAGACCTGATGCAGCAGGTGGCGGAGAACTACCGCAAGGTCCGTAATACGTTCAAATACATCCTGAGCAACCTGCCGGACTTTGATCCCGCGCTGCACGCTGTGAAATTCGACGACATGCTGCCTCTGGACCAATACTGGTTGCTGCGGGCCGCGGAGATGAGCGATCGCGCGCGCCAGTGGTATGCAGGCTTTGAGTTCCACCGCATCTACCATCAACTGAACGAGTTCTCGGTTGACCTGAGTAAGGAATACATTGACGTGCTCAAGGACCGTCTGTATACGTCCGCGCCAAACTCCAGCGCCCGGCGCTCGGCCCAGACAGCGGTCTGGAGGATCGGCGAGGCCATGGTCCGCCTGGTGGCGCCCGTCATGTCCTTTACCGCGGAGGAAGTTTGGAGCTTCCTGCCCGCCGTTTCCGGCAGACCGGAAAGCGTACATCTGGCGCACTTTCCTAACAGAGACGACATCACAGACGGACCCACCGACCAGGAACGTACGCGGTTGCTGACCGCTGATTTTGATTCCCTGATGAGTGTGCGTGAAGAAGTCTTGCTGGCGCTCGAAGCCGCGCGCAACGCGAAACTTATCGGCAGCGCACTGGAAGCCGTGGTCACAATATATTCTCCGGACAGCCTGTATGGGCTGCTGGAACGTTATCGCAACGACCTGCGGTTCCTGCTGATTGTTTCCGGAGTTGAAATTCGGCCCTTGCCAGGCGGGAACGGGAACACCTCGTTGCGCGTAGAAGTAAGCAAGGCGCCGGGGACCAAGTGCGAGCGCTGCTGGAACTATTCCACGCAGGTAGGCACAAGCGAACGCTATCCTACGGTCTGCGAGCGGTGCCTGGCGACGCTGGCGGAGATCGAGAGCGAAATGGAATGCGAGCACGGCGTCCCGATTGCACAAGATTGTACGGATTGCAGCAGTACCAGTAGAAACTAAGGTCGCAGGAAGAGCTAAGATTGACTGGTCGGAGCGGGCGCGGGCCCGCTCGGAAATACTGAAGTTTATGCGCAAGTATCATCTTATTATCGCTACGCTGGTGATCGGGCTGGACCGGTTTACAAAATGGCTGGTGGCGGAACGGATTTCTTTGCACGATAGCGTAGACGTCATTCCCGGAATGTTCCGCCTGACCCACGTGCAGAATCCGGGGGCCGCCTTCGGCCTGTTTTCGGAGTCGCCTTCTGAGTGGAAGGTGGCCATGTTGATTCTGTTCTCGGTCGCCGCCCTGGCTGTGGTCTCCGCGCTGCTGTGGAAGAATGGCAACGCCATGAATGCCACGGCCATCGCACTTTCTCTGGTTTTTGGCGGGGCGATGGGAAATCTTTGGGACCGCGTAGTCAGCGGGCGCGTCATTGATTTCCTCGACTTCTACGTCGGCTCGCATCATTGGCCGGCATTCAATCTTGCCGACAGCGCCATCGTGATCGGCGCCGTGCTTCTGCTGAGCGAGATCTTCCTTGCCCCACAAGAGGAAAAGGCCACGAGTCAGTAGCAAATGCGTTCCCGGGCTCTATGCGCAAATACCACTTGCTGATCGCCCTGACTGTGTTTGTTCTGGACCGCCTTACCAAACGGCTGGTGGTGCAGCACATCGCTCTCTACGGCGCCGTGCAACTCATCCCCGGATTCTTCCGTCTTACGCATGAGGAAAACCCGGGTGCCGCATTCAGCCTCTTCGCCGAATCGAATTCCCCGTATCGAACGCTGCTCCTGATTTCGTTCTCCCTGACGGCATTGATCGTGGTTGCGGTCCTGCTTTGGAAATACAGCCGCACCATGAGCGCCATCAGCGTTGCACTGTCACTCATCCTGAGCGGAACAGCGGGCAATCTCACCGACCGCATTATCAGCGGACGAGTCGTAGATTTCCTCGATTTCTATGCCGGCGCCCATCATTGGCCGCCGTTCAACGTGGCGGACAGTGCGATTGTGGCCGGGGGCCTGCTGTTGCTTGGCAGACTTCTTGTTGCTCCCCGCGGTCAAAAGACAGTTACCTGACGCTAAGAAGATGTCATTGATACAGGAGCTTGTACATCACGGTGTTGCGCATGATGGCCTCGACATACTCGCGGGTTTCGGTAATCGGAATCGACTCAACAAACTCGCTGATATCTCTGAAGTCCCCGTCCTTTCGCCAGGTGTCGACGCGACTTTCACCAGCGTTATAAGCGGCCAGGGCATACTCCACCTGTCCGTTATAGTGGTCCACGATGTGCTTGAAGTAGCGCGTCCCCAATTGCATATTGACGCTGGGGTTGAAGAGCTCGCTCTGGGAATAATTCTTTATCTTCGCTTCCCGCGCCAGGCTCTTGCCGACGCTGGGAAGCAGTTGCATGAGTCCCAGAGCGTTGGCGCGTGACACCGCGCCGGGACTGAATTCCGATTCCTGGCGGATCAGAGACGCAATCAGATACGGATCAAGCTGGTTGAGCTGAGAATGCCTCTGTAACTCATCCCAGTAAGGCCTGGGAAACAGGCCTTGCCATACAGGCCGGGGAATCTGGCTGATTTCGGCGGAGAAGTAACCCGGAACGGCGCGCTTCAGTGTCTCGATGGCTTGCACGTAGCTGCCTGCGTCCTCATATGTCTTGGCGATGGACTCCGCTTGCCAGGTGGGAGAGCCCGCGGTGGAAGCCTGCAATTCCCTGACCGCGAAGTCGAACATCGCGGCATTGGCCAACAATTGCGCTTTCTGCGCGCGGACATTGCCAGCGGGCGGGTCCCAATTCTGCGGAGGCCTGGACGACGCCGGCAGTTTGTTCAAGACCAACGGGTCCGTCACGCCTTCTACTCCGATACTGTTGAGACGCTCCCGCCCCAGGTTGGCGTAATAGAAATACCGAAAATTCTGCGCCAGTTTCTGGTAATACGCCCGCGCCAGTAGTTTTTTTCCGTCATCTTCGGCGAGTCGCCCGCGCCAATAGAGCGCTGCCGGGACTTCCGCGGATGACGGAAAGAGGTCCAGTTGTTCGTCGAACAAGCGCATAGCGTCATCTTTCTTGCCCAGGCGATAGGAAAGCCACGCGACCTTCCAATGCGCGTTCGGGGCGAAACGGCTGGTGCGCTTGCTTTGATAAACCTCCGTGTACCAAGTCAGAGCCGACGGGAAGTCCCTCTTCAGCAGGTACTTGTTGCCCATGGACAGCAGCGCCTGCTGCAGCCACTCACTTTCCGGGGCCAGCGTTCGCAGTTGCGCGATCATTTCGGTCTGGCGGTCGTGGTTGTCCTTCTCCCGCGCAATTTCCGCCAGATAATACAGCGCCTGTGCTTTGGTGTCCGCGCTGGTGACGGGGCTCTTCAGGAGAGTCTCAAAGAGCCGCTGCGCGTCATCACGCCTGTGGACGTGATAGAGCGCCGTCGCGTAGTCCATCAGCAATGGAATCACGTCGGAAGCAGGCGCGTCTTCAACCAGCGGAGCAAGTTCGGTGACTGACTCCTGATACCGCTTCCCTTTCTGCAGTGCCTCGGCGCGCGACCGGCGCTCCGCCAGGCTTCCCGACGGTTGGGCTTCGCCTGTTGCGTGCAACTCCATTGCGGCGGCGTCGGCTTCTTCGGTGAGTGGCATCGCGAAATACAGGTGACGAAGCATCTGGACGGCCTTGGCTTTTTCGCCGGCGCTCAGATACGTCCTGGCGAGCAATAGTTCGCTGTCGGCGCGGGTAGGATCGCGGCGCTTTTCCAGATACGCCACCGCGGCCTGCGGCGATCCCGTCGCCGACAACGCGCCGGCATAGAGCAGGCCGGCCTCGTGAAGATAAAGAGAGTCGGGATACCTTTGTTCAAAACCTTCCAGAGTCTTGAGGACGTTGGCGTAGTCGTGCGAGTCCCGATATCCCTGCGCGCGCAGGTAATCGAGATAGTCGCCGAGAAGAGGACTGAGGCCGCCGGCGTTCTGCCATGACGATTGCGCTTTCGCGTAGTCCTTGTCCAGGTAGTGCGCGTATCCCAGGACGAGCCAGGCCAGCGGGCCGGCGTCATCTTTTTCGTGCTGCCGCGCGTACCCTTCAACGCCGGCGTAAGCCTGTGGCGTGCGGTTGGCGAGCAACTGCTGTGCCATGGGCTTGAGATCGGTGGACGCGACAAACGCGCGGGTGATGTGCTGCAGTCTCGACACGCCGGCAGACTTGCGCGAAGGCGAAGGCTTCTTGCGCGTCTGGCCGGACACGCCGGCCTGCAGCGTTACCAGTAGCAACGAGAGAGTGAATAGACAACGTCGGGCTGACACAAAATTTTATTTAACGCGGAAAACCGGCGCCCATCAGCGATGCGTCATTATCCGCCAAAACGCGCACTAATTCCTCAGTAAAGTGGTCCGCGTCGGCGGCCGGAGTTTCGGCGTACCGCTTGTCGTACGTGGCCCGGCTCTTTTCTATGTCGTCCTTCAGCCGCGCGTAGAGGTCGCCGCTCTGCCTGCCTTCCGCGACTTTGGGTCCGTTGTAGAGCTTGATTTCTTCCACCAGCAGTTTGGCGAACCGCCGGGCCTTGTTGTGGACTTCAGCGTCGGCGGCAGACATGGCAGGCGCCGCTGGAGCAGAGGACGCCACGGGAACGGTAGATGTTGCGACGGAAGGGTCTTCCGGCCCGCCGGCCTTTCGCAGGGAAGTGAGTTCGATCCACAGCGCGGCAAACCGGGTCAGCAACTTGAGGCCGGAAGAATCCAGAGTCCCGGCGGCGGTTGTGCCCGCGTCCGCATAGATGATGGCGGCGACCTTTTGCCGGACGACCAGCGGGACCACCAGACAGTCCCCATCAGCTGGGCTACCAACCGAGGCTGCGAACCCCGCGTCAAAGTCAGCGGCTGGGCCATCCGCCGGCATTCGGCCTTGAATGGCCTGGGCCACCAACCCGGCGACGGTATTGAGTGTGAACGACTTGACGGATTCGTTGTCGGCAAAGCCCAGGGCCAGCCAGCCGGCGATCGACTTGCCTTTGACCACGAACAGAGCAGCTCGGCCAGCCAGCTGGGCAGCGCCTTCCAGGAGACGGCGAAGTATTTCCGCCTGCGAGACCGTGTCCTGAATGGACGAGGCAGCCGAGAGCAGCGATTCGGATCCTTCCGATTGCGCGGTCAGCCCCTGGAGTTTGTCCACCGTGCGCCGTACGATCTCCGCGCGCAGCCCGGGGAGCGCCGCCGCAAACACTTCGGCGATAGCTCCTTCGACCATGGCTTGGAGATTTGTCGGACGTGGCATCTGCTATCGAGGCAATCCTAGGGCAAATTTTGCTTATAGCCTATGGCTAAAGATTACACTATTCAAACGCCGTCGGCGGTCTCAGTGTGCGGTAAGGGACTCAAAAGAGCAACCCTGCGAACGCGACGCGAGCGTCAGCGAATCTTTTAATCCCCGCTGAGGCTGCAGACATAGTAAATTTATTGAGTCGAGTCCTCATGGAAGCCATCCAAAAGAGTGCAGAAGGTGTCACCGACGAAATGGCACTGGTCCTGGCCGCCAAGAAAGGCGACCTGGAAGCTTTCAGCCAGCTTGTCACGCGGTACGATCGCAACATCTTCCGCATTGCGCAGCACATCACGCATAACGAGGAAGACGCCCAGGACGTAGTCCAGGAAGCGTTCCTCAAGGCGTACACGAACCTCGCCCAGTTCCAGGGGAATTCGAAGTTCTATACCTGGCTGGTGAGGATTGCCGTCAATGAAGCGTTGATGAAGCTGCGGCGCCGGCGGTCTGACAAGACGGTTTCCATTGACGAAGACGTGGAGACCGAAGATGGCAGCATGCCGCGCGAGGTTGCGGACTGGAGTCCCAACCCGGAACAGTTGTACGGTCAGTCGGAGCTGGGTGACATCCTGAAGAAGACCATTCAGGGCCTGCCTCCGGGATTTCGGACGGTGTTTGTGCTGCGGGACGTGGAAGGTCTTTCCACGGAGGAAACCGCGGAAATGCTGCAATTGAGCGTTCCTGCGGTAAAATCCAGGCTGTTGCGCGCCCGCTTGCAATTACGGGAACGCCTGGCAAAATACTTCAAGTCCAAACGGGGCGGGGACGGGCAAAAGTGAAGTGCACTGAGTTTCTGGTTGAGCTGACCGATTATCTTGATGGCAACATCGCCTCCACCGTACGAGTGGAGCTGGAAGAACACCTCCAGTGGTGCCACGACTGCGAAGTGGTACTGAATACCACCAAGCAAACCATCGAAATCTACCGCAACAACCAGCTCTACGAACTGCCGGAGAATCTGCGCTCCCGCCTGCATGCAGCCATCATGACCAGGTGTAAGAACAGCAAACCAGTCAAGAAACCTTCCCGGTAAGTCCTTTTTTATCAATTTCGCCGTACAAGTCTTTACAATCCGCGCCCCGTGGTTTCACGAAACCTTTTCCACATGAATTGAATCTAATTGCCGTGTAGAAACCTTTACACGCAAACGTTAATGGCGTTTGGTTCCCCCAGGGACCTGGCCGGAGAGTTGTGGTAGTCATGGCGAAGTTGCTGGACATATTGTTTGGGTGCTGGCATGAAAACTATAGTTTCCCTGTAACCATCAAACGCGGCGAGCGCAGAGCAGCGCCCGCTGCTTCCGCTACGGGTACGTACGTGGTTTGTCTCGACTGCGGCAAGGAATTCCCCTATGACTGGAATGAAATGAAAGTCGTAAGCGAAATTCCCGCAAAAACCAAGGCCCTTGAAGCCAAGGCCCAAAAGGCAGCCTGATCGGCGGATTCGGTCCACACGGCCGAAGCAGGGCTTATTTTGAAATCAGCCCAAAATTAAACCAGGCGGCCACAAGTGCCGCCTGGAAGGTGCCGATGCCCGCGAATTCAGACCGGATGTGGCCGCGCTACAACGACTTCATGAGCGCGAGCCAACGCTCCCAGCCTTCAGCGCGGGCCTTTTTGTTCCCTTCATTTTTAGCGGGATCCTGGGTCGGATCTTCTCCGGCGCGCATGAACCCATGTCCCGCGCCTTCGTACGTTGTCGGGTCATATTTCTTGCCGGCTTTCTTCATGGCTTCACTGGTGTCCGGTATTGTCGCATCAATGCGGGCGTCGTTGCCGGCATAAAAGCCGTAGACGGGAGCGGTAATAGAGCCAATGTCCTTCGGCGGCGGACCGTAGAAGACAAACGCCGCGCTCAGATCTTTGCGATTGGTGGCAAAGCGGAATGACTGCCCGCCGCCCCAGCAAAAGCCCGCGACAAAAAGCTTGCCGTTGGACGCCGGAAGTCCTTTCGCGTAATCCGCTACGGCATTCAGGTCGGCGGTCACGGTGTCAGGATCGAGTCCGGAGACGGCCTTCATCGCATCCTGCATGCCGGAAAACTCCTCCGTGCCTCCGCCTTTCGGGCCGTCGCCCGAAAGCAGGTCCGGAGCAATGGCCACGTACCCGGCGGCGGCCAGGTCGTCCGCCACACTTCGCGCCCAGTCCGTAAGGCCGAATATTTCGTGGATCACAACCACAACCGGGGCCTTCCGCTTGACCTCCGGATAGACGATGAACGCATGAACCACGCGATCACCATGCTTCACGTTCACCCATTCCTGGTGACGCGACGACTTTTCCAGAATCTGTTTGGCCCAGTCCTGGCCAAACGTGGGCAGACAGAAGAAGAGAGCAGTGAGAATGAGGCTGATTCGTTTCATGGCCAAGAGTTTACTCAAAGAAGCCATGCTAGACAAACGGGATTGGCGGAAAAATGCAGAGCGGGAAGGCGCGCTTACTGGCGCTCGCGTTCGGCTTGAGTCACGCGCTGGAGTCCGGCGCGCGCGCGGGGATTGCGGGGTTCCAGTCGCAGCACAATACCGTAGCCGTAGCGGGCACTGGCATAGTCGCCACGTGCGGCGGCGCCATCCGCGCTCTTTAGAAGATCAGGAACGTCGCTGCGGTGGAAGCCTTCTACGCTCACGCCGCTCGCTGCGCCCGGCGTGGCCGCGTCCCGGTTCAGTGTACGCCTCGGCGCCTTGACCGTGTCGCCGGTTCCGGTGTCCGACGCTGTGTCGGCAGCGCTCTTCGGATCAGAAGAGTTCTTTGTCGATGGGTCCGCCACCACCGTTTGCGTCACCGGCTTGGGCTTTGCATTATCTGTTGTTGAGGAAACGGATGACGAAGACGGCTGGCCTGCGTTGACGTCGCCTGTCGAGGGAGTGGCAGTACCTGATACCGGCTGCGTGTTCCCCGGTCCTGGTCCAGTTGATCCCGCGGTCGCTGACGGCTGGGAGGTTGCGGGAACACCAGTGGCTGTCGAACTGCCGTTGGCCGGGTTGGACGCCGGCGATGTATTTCCGTCGGTACTTGCCGGCGGCTGCGCGGTAGTGCTTCCCTTTGCCGCATCGGTTTGTGTTGCCGCCTGGGGATCCTTGAAAGCCGAAATCGCCGCTTTGACTCGCGCAACGCGAAGTGCCAGCACGACCGCGGCAGCCAGAATACAAATGGTCAGCCCGGCGTAAATCCATCTCCGCGATTTGCGACGGGCCACGGTGGTGTCAGGCGCTCTTGACGGTGCAACAGAGGCTTGCGGTCTTTCCGTAGCCACTGGCCGCGATACCAAGGTCGGCGCAGCGGCAGTGCCGCCCAACAGCGCTGCTTGCTCGGCCAGGGCCTGCCGCATTTCTTCGCAACTCTGGAAACGCTGGTTCGGGTCCTTGGCCAGCGCTTTGCGGATGATGGCGTCAATGCCGATCGGCAACGAGGGGTTAATCAAGGAAGGCGGCGTGGGATCTTCGTTGATCAGCTTGTAGAAGATAGTCGTGATCTCGCCTTTGAACGGCCGCTCGCGCGTGACCAGCTCGTAGAACACTGCTCCCAACGCGTAAATGTCCGACCGGTGGTCAATCTTCTTGCCCACAGCCTGCTCCGGCGCCATGTACGTGGGCGTGCCAATCACCATGCCGGCCTGGGTCAACCCCGTGTCGCCGAGTTTGGCAATGCCGAAGTCCAGCACTTTAATCTGGCCCTGCGGGGTAAGCATCAGGTTGGCGGGCTTCAAGTCGCGATGGATCACGCCTTTTCTGTGCGCGTATCCTACCGCGCTGCAAATCTGGTCGGCGTAGGTGAGCAACGTCGACAGCGGAGGCAGCTTTCCGTCCGCCAGCAGGCTGGAGAGCGTAACGCCCTCCACAAACTGCATGCTCAGATAGACCAGATTGTCTTCCTGCCCAACGTCAAAAATCGTAATGATGTTCGGATGGTCCAGGCATCCCGCGGCTTTGGCTTCCTGCTTGAGCCTCTCCACCAGCGACTCATGGTCGCTTCCGCTGCCGTCCACCGCGATGGTTTTGAGCGCCACCGTGCGGCCGATCATCCGGTCATACGCCTTGTAGACCAGCCCCATGGCGCCGCGCCCAAGTTCCGCCTGGATTTCATAGCGGGTCTGCCGGGGCGTGTTGGCTCCGGCATCATGGATCGCTTGTCTCAGGTGGGCGTATGTTGAAGCGTCTGCCCAGAGCAGCTCGTAGAAGGACTCTGCTGTGCCGGTTTCGCCCGGACCACGCACTGGCAGATCGTTGAATTCAAATCCGGACAGGCTCCTGGCGATATCGTATATTTTCTGGGTTACCAGCACCTGGGCCGGCCCCGGTTCAGCCAGGACGGTGGGCGGCGCAAAGATCTCGGTGGGTGTGTCTTCGGTAGCGGCTTTCGCTACTGGATTGCTCCAGCCATGCACGATCGCCGCCGCAACCACTTGTTCCGGAGAAGTCTCCTGACCGAAGGTCAGCAATTTCTGTTGCAGGGCCCGCGCCGTGACCAGGGCATGCAGTGGATTCTCAAAATGCGCCAGCAGCGCACTCTCGCCGATCTCGGTAACTCTTCCCTGTCCTTCGTACACCAGCGCACGCAACATCCCGGTGATCTCGGCTTCCGGCTGCCAAGCCAGGGATCGCAACTTTCCTTGCGGGCCTCCGTAGGCAAACAAGCGGACGGAAAGCGCCGTCAGTGACGCCGGAGACTGCCTCTCCTGAGAAGACGTCCGCTCGTCCTGAGTTGTTTCCGTTTCTGACCGGGAATCCAACATTTACATCTACTTCCATCTTTCCTGCGGGAAATGGCTGCCGGTCCCGCGGTTATGCCCTCAGTTCTTCAGGCCTAAACCCCGTTTTCCCCGTTTAGTTTTGGGCCCTTTTGGGCGAGGGCGGTTAATGAATCCAGAAAATAGAATCATACCTAGAAGCGGCCCTGTCTTGTTCATTACTTTGGTGTCTGGGAGGTATTACCCGAGGGTCAGCAGCGTTGGAGCTTTGCCGGGGAGGCAGTTTTTCTCTTGTCCCGCCGTTTTCTTGTCCCGACGAAGGAGGGACCCCTATGCTCCGCGTTGCTCTCCGCGGTAGGCGTCCCTCCCTTCGTAGGCGATGCAAGAATAGTCTTAGTGCTTATCGCGATCGTGCTTATCATGATCGTGCTTGTCATGATCGTGTTTGTCGTGATCACGCCAGTAGTGGTCGTCGTGGTCCTCGCGGTCCCAATGGCCTTCATGCATTCTCCAGCCTTCCGGGTAGTGGTCGTAATGAGGATGCGTCCAATAGGCCCCTTCGTACGGCGCGCGCTCCCAGCGTCCGGAGACCCATACGTAACGACGGCCTTGCGGGGCCCAGTATCCTTCCATCCAGACAAAACCCGGACCAGGCGACGGCGGCGGCGCTTCATAACGCACGGCCGGCGGTCCAATTTTGACGAAGATCCCAACCTGCGCTGACGCTGGCATAGCCAGGGCCATGGCAAATATCGCTGCACAGATCAATTTCAATTTCACTGTAAGTTTTCTCCTTTGTGTGAAGTAACAACTTTGGAATGACGAAGGGGAAGATTTCTGACACGTGCTGTGATAATCGCTTGGATGCCCCCTTTCGCCCAAAGGTGGCTTTGTTTTGACCGCAACCACGGAATGAAATCCAGCGACGTAACCCCAGGACTACTGCGGCGCACGTGTGAATAGAAGATCAGTCTTGTGTCTTTTCACTCGCGGCGAGGTCGAACGCTTCACGCAAAAACGGCATGACCATGCGCAGGTCCCCGGCGGTTCGGACAAGGACGACGTGGGAGACGCGGTTGCCGCTTGGTCCGATTTTGATGAAGTACGGTGCGCTTACCTTGCGACCGAGGTGAACCACCACACGAAGCGCATCCCGCGTTACCGTCAGGTCCGCAAAGATGCGCGTTGTCCGGAACAGCGCGTACCGGTCACGTGTGACTACCTCCACCCCGCCAAAGCGCCTGACAGTGTTCTCAAGTTTCCGGTAAAGATCGGTGAGTGCCGGCGGCCTGCTCTTGAGTAAGGTCGCGGCGCTGCCGACTCCGCACGCGTGACGTTGCTTCACCCGACGAAAAGTCCGATCACACCGCGGACATGCCCAAGTCATAAAATTTCAATACATGGCGAACGCACACGTGTCAAGAATCCACCTTTACAGGCGCGCTCTGACAAATGTCTCTGTGTCGCGCCTATTGGCCCCGGGGACATGAAAGCTGCATGCCCTTTAGTCCCGCCCGAGTATGCCGCAAGGCTTAGACGGACCCTCTTCTCGGGCGTCTCACCCGGCAAAAAGACCATGGAGTAACCCATTGAAAACATAGGTAAATCTGCTGTACCCAGATTCGCTTTACATTCGCATAGAATTGCGTTACCCTCATCCGGTATTTCGCCTTATGTTCGTCCGAGGAAGAGCAAACGGCAAAATAGCAGCAAATAGCAATCAGCAAGGCATGGAAAGGAACAACGTGATTCGAGGGTGGAAATAGGGCAGAAAGAAGCTTCGACCGGTCGGTCACCGTTCGGTCGAATTGGGGTTGGGGCTTTGTTTTCAACAAAAGTGGCATAGGGGGGTGGGGGCCGTACAGGTACGGACCGGGCACATCCGTGACAGAACAAACCGGGGGCCTACTGGTCCGCCGCTATTTACCGCTAGCGCCACCGCCAGGGGGACAGCGCCCATGGTCCACGGGTCGCCGGGATGTGCTAGCCTGAAAGGTCTCAACCGTCTGCTGCTGATGGTTTCTTTTTCGCATCAAATTTCCAGTTTTTTCTTTTGGAGGAAGTAAATGGCGCTGAAAGTAGGTATCAATGGCTTTGGCCGGATCGGGCGCAACGTGTTTCGCACGGCCCTTGGCGATCCCAATATTGAATTTGTGGCGGTCAACGACCTTACCAGTCCGGCCACGTTGGCGCATCTCCTGAAATATGACTCGATCCTCGGCAACCTGAAGCATGAAATCAAGGCCCAGGGTAACTCCATCAGCATTGACGGCAAGCTGCTGCGGGTATTTTCCGAAAAAGATCCGGCCCTGATTGACTGGCCTGGCGTGAGCGCTCAGGTGGTGATTGAATCCACCGGACATTTTACCGATGCCGAGCAGGCAAAAAAACACCTGCGGGGACCGGTAAAGAAAGTGATCATCTCCGCTCCGGCCAAGGGTGAAGACCTGACCATTGTCCTGGGCGTGAATGACGATAAATACGATCCGGCGAAGCACCACATTGTCTCCAATGCGTCCTGTACTACGAATTGTTTAGCGCCGGTAGCTAAAGTTCTTCATGATAGTTTCAAAATCCAATGCGGCACCATGACCACGATCCACTCATATACCAACGACCAGGTGATTCTCGACTTCCCTCACAAAGACCTGCGCCGCGCCCGCGCCGCCGCTCTCTCCATGATTCCGACTTCCACAGGCGCAGCTAAGGCTTTGCATCTGGTGATTCCCGACTTGAAAGGCAAGCTTGACGGTTTTGCCATGCGCGTGCCCACTCCCAACGTCTCCGTGGTTGACCTGGTGGCGTTTGTAGAAAAGAAGACCACGCCGGAAGAAGTGAATGCCGCCATGCTGGCCGCGGCGAACGGCTCCATGAAGGGCATTCTGGGTGTGGAGACCGAGGAACTGGTGTCCGTGGATTATCGCGGCGATGACCGCTCGTCCATCGTGGACTCGCTGCTCACCCGCGTGGTGGCCGGCAACTGCGTGAAAGTCATCGCGTGGTATGACAACGAATGGGGATACTCCTGCCGTGTGCGTGACCTGGTCCACTTCATGGGCAAGAGAGGCCTCTAACGCCGCGGAACGATCATGGCAAAGTTATCCATACGGGACTTGAAGCTCGACGGCCAGCGCGTCTTCATGCGCGTGGATTTCAATGTTCCGCTCATTGATGTCCCGCTCGCTGAGGACGGCCGCGTTTCCGACGACACGCGGATTCGCGAAACGCTGCCCACCATCGAGTACGCGCTACGCAGCGGCGCGCGGCTGATTCTGGCTTCACATCTGGGCCGTCCCAAAGGCAAAGTCAATGCCAAGATGGGCCTAAAGCCCGCGGCCGACTGCTTGCGCACGCTGCTCAACCAGCGAATGGGACGCAGCTGCACCGTGGACTTCGCGCCGGATTGCATTGGACCGGTGGCCGAAGAACTTGCCGGCAAACTGGAAAAAGGCCAGACCCTGCTGCTCGAAAACCTGCGCTTCCATCCCGAAGAGGAAGCCAACGACGAAGCGTTTTCCCGCAAGCTGGCTGCGCTGGCCGATGTCTACGTCAATGACGCATTCGGGTCGGCGCATCGCGCGCACGCTTCCACCGTGGGGATTACGAAGTTCCTCCATCCCGCTGCCGCCGGTCTGCTGATGCAGAAAGAGCTGGAATATCTGGGCAAAGTCACCAGCAATCCGGAAAAACCGTTCGTGGCCATTATCGGCGGGGCCAAGGTGTCGGACAAGATTGACGTGCTGCGTAACCTACTGAGCAAAGTGGACGCGCTGCTCATCGGCGGGGCCATGGCTTACACCTTTGCCAAGGCCCAGGGCAAACAAGTCGGCAAATCTCTGGTGGAGGATGACAAGCTCGATCTGGCCCGCGATATCCTGCGTGAAGCGCAGAAAAGCAATGTCCGTCTGCTGCTGCCGCTGGACCACGTGGTCGCCGAGAAGATTGATACTGCGGCGGTGTCCCAAATTGTCAAAGCCGATCAAGGCATTCCTGCGGACAAGATGGGACTCGACATCGGGCCAGACACGGTGGCCGTGTTCTCCAAAGAAATTGCCGGGGCGAAAACGATCGTCTGGAATGGCCCCATGGGAGTGTTTGAAGTGGCGCCATTTGCCAAAGGCACCATGCAGATCGCCCAGGCCATAGCGGCCAATAGCGGAGCAACGTCCATCGTCGGAGGTGGAGACTCGGTGGCTGCCGTGCACGAGGCCGGAGTCGCGGACAAGATCACGCACATCTCCACCGGCGGCGGCGCGTCCCTGGAATTTCTCGAAGGCAAAAAGCTGCCCGGCGTGGAAGCGCTGACGGACAAATGAGTGCAGAAGGAACAGAAATTTCGCATCGGCGGAAAAATGGTGACATTAGCGATCGGTGACATCACGTCCGAAACAACGGACGCGATCGTGAATGCCGCCAACTCTTACTTACTGGGCGGAGGCGGCGTTGATGGCGCTATTCATGAAGCCGCAGGGCCCGCGCTGCTTGCTGAGTGCAAGAGGATTCGAGCGCAGCATGGCACCCTTCCCGCGGGGCGCGCGGTTAGCACATCAGGCGCAAGGTTGAATGCAAAATATGTGATCCATACCGTCGGACCAGTGTGGCAAGGCGGAGAAGACGGCGAGGCGGAAACGTTGGAAAGCTGCTATCGGGAATCCTTGCAGATCGCCGAACAACTGGCTTGCACAAGCGTCAGCTTCCCTTCGGTTTCGACCGGCGCCTTTGGGTATCCGGTGCACGAAGCAGCCAAGGTTGCCCTGGGCGCTGTGGCGCAGCACCTTCCCGCATTGTCTTCCGTTATGAGTGTGCGGTTCGTTCTTTTTGATCCCCGCACGTACCAGGCGTACTCCGATGCAGTCCGAAAGCTCAACTTTGGCTAATTGCCAACTGCTATTTGTTGATTGCTGATATGCGAAAAAAACTTATTGCCGCGAACTGGAAAATGTTCAAGACCCCGGAACAGGCGCGGGAGTACATCGCGGCCTTTCTGCCGCTGGTGAAGCACCATCATCGCGACGACATTGTTCTCTGCCCTACTTTTGTCTGTATTCCCGCGGCCGTCGAAAGCCTGCGCGGCAGCAAGATCGGCGTAGGCGCGCAAGACATGTCCTGGGAGAAAGAAGGTCCGTACACCGGAGAAATCTCGGCGCACATGCTGCGAGCGGTTGGCTGCTCCCATGTGATCATCGGCCACTCGGAGCGCCGCCAGATTTTCGGTGAGACCGACGACGCGGTAAACCTCAAGCTCAAAGCCGCTCTTGCGAATGGTCTCCAACCGATCGTGTGCGTCGGCGAAGTTCTGGCCGAGCGCGAAGCCGGACTCACGGAAGACGTTCTGCGGCGCCAGTGCGGCATTGCCTTCCGCGATCTTTCCGGCGCGGAAGCTGCGCCGCTGATCGTCGCCTACGAGCCAGTGTGGGCCATCGGTACCGGCAAAACCGCTACGCCGGAAATGGCCGCTGACGCCCATCAGGTAATTCGCGCACAAGCAGCCAAGGCGTTGGGTGAAAATCTGGCCGTGAATCTCCGAATTCTCTACGGCGGAAGCGTCAAGCCTGAGAATACGGCCGCTTTGATGTCCCAGCCGGAAATCGATGGCGCTCTGGTTGGCGGAGCAAGCCTGGACCCGAAATCGTTTACGGCCATCGTGAAGTACTAGCCAGGCACTGGCAACGCTGCATGAAGGTGAACTCGGTCTTAGCCGAGGCCCTGATTCTCAGCGCTCTGTACTTCCATCGCCCCAGGAATGGCAGCCTACGTTGGGTCGAACGCGCCCTTACGGTGAAAGTAGACCATGCCCGCGGCCGCACGCATCGGTTTTGTACCGAGTAGAAAATTAAAGAGCGTATCGCTTTGAAAATGGTCAAACAGAAATCGCAACAGACGCTTGGTCTTAAATCCGGGATACGAGCGAACCAGCCACTTGCTGGGATCGTCACACTTACCGTTCAGATAGTCGCTGATGGCGTGTCCGGCCGCAAGGCCATGTTTCAAGGCGGTATGGATTCCGCCGGCGGTCAGCGGAGAAACCATGCCTGCCGCGTCGCCCACAAGCAGCGCGCGCTGCGCCGCGACCGGTCGCACCACGCCTCCGCATGGAATCATTCCAGCGCGGACGGAAACAGGCCGCATATTCCTGAAGTCAAAAAACCGCACAATCTTCTCGAGGAAGGCCCCCATGGCTGCGTCCGCTGCCGGCTGATTTCGCCCGACGCGACGCGCCAGTCCAACCTGCACAACGCCCACGCCGGCCACGACCCACGCAATGTAGCCGGGCGCAAGGCGGGAATCGACGAAACAATGCAACTTGTCCGGATCGGCAATTTCCGTGCCGGCGTATTCGTATTCAATCCCGAACAGAAACTTACTGTTTTGTCCCAGGCCAAGAGTCCTGGCCACGCGGGAGTTTGGACCGTCTGCGCCGACAAGAAAGCGTGTGGTCCCGCCATCTCCAAGATCAAAGCCGCTGCGCGTCCGCGTGGCCTGCGCAAAGGAGCTGCGATAAACGATCCGCGCGCCCGCATCTTCGGCGCGAGCCGCAAGCCAGCGCATGAGTTCAGGAGTGTCCGTGGCAAGGAAGTAGTAGCCGGGCGCGGCCAGGTCCACATGCTTCAAGTTGGGGGCGTAGAGCCGCACGCCGTTGATGCGGCGGACCAGCCGGGCGGGCAGTCCGTCCAGCAGAGCAACCTGATCAATGGCGTCTTTGACGATGATTCCAGTAGTGTGGAGCTTTTCGCCGGGGTCAGCTTTGCGTTCCAGGACCGTGACCCTGGCGCCGGAACGTGCCAGCGCTGTGGCGCAGGCCAGGCCGGCGAAACTTGCGCCCGCCACGATGCAATCCGCTGTCGGGCTGCAATTTGGACTGTGCATGTAAGGCTACCTCAAAAGAGAGACGTCGTCCGTCGCCGTCGCCTCCGCCGTAACATCGCCATTACAGTAAGCCTTAGATTCTGTATTGTAAAGTACTTTGATATGCAACGTCGTATAAGGCACTTCCTGGCTGAATCCACTAGAATCAAACGAGTGACCTCCATCCGCCTCATCGCCCTGGACATTGATGGCACGCTGCTGGACCCGCATTTCCAGATCACCGACCGGAACCGCGCTGCTCTGCACGCGGCCCACGCGAACGGCATGCACGTCATGCTTGCCACGGGACGCCGTCACGACTACGCGTTGCCCATCGCGAAGGATCTGGGCATTCCAGTGACCCTCGTCAGCTCCAATGGCGCTGTTGTCCGCTCGAGTTCCGGCGAGACTCTCTATACGGACCGGCTTCCCGCACCAACCGCGCTCCGGCTCATCCGCCACATGGACAGTTTTCGTGGCCAGGCCGTACTCACGTTCGACCGAAGCGGACAAGATTCATTGGTCCTCGAGCGCCCCGGCGAAATGGTAGCGAGCATTTCGCGCTGGATTGCAAGCAACGCGGCCCACATCAGCTACGTTTCCCCTGTGGAAGCTTCCCTGACAGAAGATCCCATTCATGCCATGTATTGCGGCAGTGTAGCGCACATGGCAGAAGCGGCCCGCCGGCTCGACCAGGCAGACTTCCTCGATGAAATTACCGTGTTAAAAACGCAGTACGACCGCCGTGATCTCTGCATCCTGGACGTTCTCAAGCATGATTGTTCCAAAGGACATGCGCTGCGCCGCTGGGCCGAACGCCACGGCATTGCGCGGGAAGAGATCATGGCCATTGGCGACAACTACAACGACCTGGAAATGCTGGAGTTTGCCGGATTGCCCGTCATCATGGGCAACGCTTCGGAGGACCTGAAGCAGCGTGGCTGGATGGAAACCGCCAGCAATGCGGACAGCGGTGTTGCCATGGCGGTGGAACAACTATTTGAAGCTGGATTTAAGCGGCCAATTGGCGTTAAATAAGGTCTGCGAATGAAGTTTTCTTCACCCATTGCGATTGCGGCCCTATTAGTTGCCGCACAAGCGACGGCCCTGGCCGGCGAAGTCGCGGTGCTGCGCAACGGCCGTTCCATTCGCTGCGAGCGTCGCGAACAAAACGGGAACATCATGCGTCTCTATACGTCGGCAAACGACTACGTTGACGTTTCAGTGGACTCAATTGCGTCGTTTGAAAAAGACGAGACGCCGGTAGCAGCTGCTCCGGCACCCAGCTTCCAACCGGTCGCTTTGCCGGTCCCTGCTCCCATCTTGGCGACAACATCCGGGCCAGCCTCCGCAATCCAGACGCCGAATCTGCAGGTCCAGCCATTGCAGGTGGACATCCAACAGCTTGTGCGCGAGGCCAGCGAGCGCAACCGGATCGACCCGGACTTCGTCAACAGCGTCATCAAAGCCGAAAGCGGTTTTTATCCGCGGGCCGTTTCCCGCAAAGGCGCGCAGGGTCTGATGCAGCTCATGCCGGGAACTGCAGCGCAGCTTGGAGTCACGAATCCGTTCGACCCCAAAGCCAACGTTGATGCTGGAACCGCGTACCTGAGTCAGCTGCTGGACTTGTATCACGATGATCCCGTCAAGGCCCTGGCTGCTTACAACGCTGGCGCCCATCGGGTAGACCAATATCACGGCGTTCCGCCGTATTACGAAACGCGCGCCTATGTCGCCCGCATTGTGCGCGATTTTAACGCCAAGAAACGGGCCCAGATGAAAGCGGCCGCTTCGTCTTCGAGTCCGGCCGCCGGCGCCAAACATGCGAAGAAGCAACACTCCACACAGGTGAGCACGACCGCTCCGCAAGCAACTCAGCCGCAATAGCTAAGCCCGACGATTGCCAAACGTTTCGCAATTTGTTCTGAAAACCTTTACACTCAAGTGCTTCCATGAGCAAAAAGAGAGTCCTTATCACGGCCCTGGTCGTTGTGGTGCTGGCTGGCCTGATTTATCTCCAGGTGCGCACGTGGCGGCGGTTTGAGTGGCACAAGTTTACCGCCGCAACTGCGGGCGCCAATTTCTTTTTCATCGGGCTGGGCGTTGCGCTGATTTACTTCGACTATTATCTGCGCGCCGTGCGGTGGAAGATCCTGCTGCGTCCGGTTTGCAAGACCACGAGTTTCCGCCTGCTGCCAGCCACAGTCATCGGTTTTACCAGTACTGCGCTGTTGGGACGTCCCGGAGAATTCATCCGGCCCTATCTGGTTGCGCGCAAGGAAAGCCTGAGCATGGCCTCGCAGTTGGCCGTGTGGACGGTGGAGCGCATCTTTGACGTGGGCGCGTTCGCGGTGATCATGGCGGTCAACATCTTGCTGGCGGAGCCCCGCCTGAGGCAGCTTCCCGGTTTTCAGAATTCAACGCACAGGTTCCTGGGATTGACTGTTTCGGCTTTTCTGATGTTCAAGATTTCTGCGTTCGTCATCCTGGGAGCTGTCGCAGTGGCCGCGCTGGTGGCGTTTTTGATCCACAAAAACCCTGGGCAGTCGGCTGGCGTGGCGGAGCGACTGGTCCGCCCGATTTCAACACGGCTGGCGCGCGGCACTGCCAAGAGGGTGCACGCTTTCGGCGAAGGCCTGAATACGCTTCAGGATTTCAAGTCGTTTGTCCAGCTCACTGCCGTCTCGCTCTTGATTTGGGTAATTATTGGGCTTTCCTATGTGGCCGTCACCCACGCTTACGCCGAACCTGAGCTGTCTGAAATGACCCTCTCCAGCACGCTTTTCCTCACTGCTGGAAGCGTTGCCGGCGGGTTGCTGCAATTGCCCATGGTAGGCGGCGGCTCGCAATTGGCGACGATCTCGATCCTCAAGAATATCTTCCATATCAAGGCTGAGGTCGCGACCAGTTGCGGCTTGATGCTGTGGCTCGTGACTTTCATGTCCATCATTCCGGCGGGCCTGGTGCTGGCGCAACGTGAGCACGTTTCCTTCATGAAGCTGAAAGAAGAGAGCGTGGCGGAAGAGGAGAAAGCGGTGGAGAAGATTGGATAATTTACCAACTCATCCAACTACCCAATTTTCCTGCGCCTGTTACAATCAATTTTGCTTCCATCCTTCTCATGAAATGTCCCTTTTGCGGGTTCGAAAATGACAAAGTGGTGGACTCGCGCGAAAGTAAGGAAGGCGAATCCATACGCCGCCGTCGCGAGTGCCTGAAGTGCGAGAAGCGCTTTACCACCTACGAGCGCATTGACGAAATCCCCTACATGGTCGTGAAAAAAGATGGCCGCCGGGAAAAGTTTGAACGGCCGAAGATTCTGGCCGGGCTGCTGCGGGCGTGCGAGAAGCGTCCTGTCCCCATGGGCAAGATGGAACAAATCGTCAACGAAGTGGAGCAGTTCGTGGTGGACTCCCCGGAGCGGGAACGCACGGCCAGCGAACTGGGCGAGCTGATTATGGAACGCCTCAAACACATTGATAAAGTCGCCTACATCCGCTTTGCCTCGGTGTATCGCGACTTTAAGGACGTCAACGAGTTTCGGTCTGAACTGGAGCATCTGCTCGCGGTGAAGGAAGACAAACCCAAATCTGCCAAAGGCAAAGCCGGAGCCAAGCAGCCCTAAGGAAGTTATGGCACACAAAGTCACATTGATTCCGGGCGACGGTATCGGCCCGGAAGTCACGGGCGCGGCCGTCCGTATTCTTGGCGCCACCGGCGTCAAGATTGACTGGGAAACCATCAATGCCGGTTCTGAGGCCTTTGAGAAATCCCGCGAATACATCCCCAAAGAACTGACCGAGTCTATTGAGCGCACGGGTGTTGGCCTGAAAGGGCCGGTCACTACTCCCATCGGCGGGGGTTTTTCCAGCATCAATGTTTCGCTGCGCAGGCGGTTCGAGCTCTTCGCTAATTTTCGTCCCATTAAGAACCTGCCTTCCCTGCCCACGCGTTATCCCGGCGTGGACCTGATCATCGTGCGTGAAAACACCGAAGGTGAATATTCGGGAATCGAGCATGAGGTGGTTCCCGGGGTGGTGGAAGCGCTCAAGATCATCACGGAGAAAGCTTCTACCCGCATCGCCAAGTTTGCGTTCGAGTACGCGCACCGGGAAAAGCGCAAGCGCATTCACGCCATTCATAAGGCCAACATCATGAAGATGACCGATGGCCTGTTCCTGAGCTGCACCCGGGTAATCGCCAGAGGATTCCCGGAGATTACCTACGGCGAGCACATCATTGATAACACATGCATGCAACTGGTGATGAATCCGTACCAGTACGACGTGCTGGTGATGGGAAACCTTTACGGGGACATTATTTCCGACCTCTGCGCGGCCTTCGTCGGCGGCCTGGGACTGGTCCCCGGCGCGAACCTGGGTGAACGCTGCGCGATTTTTGAAGCCGTGCACGGGTCGGCGCCGGACATCGCGGGAAAAAATCTGGCCAATCCCACCGCGGTTGTGCAATCGGCTGTCCTGATGTTGCGGCATCTGGGCGAAGTTGACGCCGCGGACAGGGTCTATGCGGCGCTGGAAAAAACGTACAAAGAGAAGCTGCATTTGACCCGCGACGTAGGCGGTAACTCTGGTACGAGCGAATTTGCGGATACAGTGATTGCCAACCTGGAAGCTGTGGCCGTGGGTACAACCGCGTCCCGCCGTTGATCGCAATGAATACATTGGCAGGGCTACAACACAAATGAAACGTCCTTGTCTCTCATTACTGTCCGCATTGATTACGGCCGCGCTCCTGGGCTGCAGCAGCGCCTATAAGCCGGCCGACGACTCCGGCGCTCCCCAGCAGAAGACCGCTACCGTCACCGTTGACAAGAGCACGGCCGGCGGCGTGACCGGCACCATTAGCTTTAAGGGGAAGCCACCTAAATTTCCGGCAATTGACATGACCTCGGACCCCGGTTGCCCGACCGCTCCTCAGCCCGTGGACGTGGTGGTGGTAAGCAATGGCAAGCTCGCCAATGTATTCGTCTATGTGAAAGAAGGGTTGCCGCCGGGACGGTTTGCTGCTACGAGCGGCCCAGCGGTGCTCACGCAGAAGGGCTGCAGCTACAGTCCTCATGTTCTCGGAGTCATGGTTGGACAACCGTTGAAGATCCTGAATGAAGACACTGCCGAACACAACATCCATTCCATGTCCACCAGCAATCCTGCATTCAACGAATCCCAGATGCCCAGAGGCGAACCTGTCACCAGGACTTTTGAACGCCCGGAAATGAATGTGCCGGTTGAGTGCAACCAGCACCCCTGGATGAGGGCGTACATGAATGTAATGCCCCATCCGTACTTTGCCGTAAGCGGGAGCGACGGAACTTTCGCGATCAAAGATCTGCCTCCTGGCGAGTACACGCTGGCTGCCGTACATGAAAAGTACGGTGAGCAGACAGTGAAGATCAACGTTGGCCCAAAAGGAAACGTGAAAGCAGATTTCAGCTTTGTCCCGGCAAATTGAACATCCGCTGAAACAGCAGATGATAAAATACCTGTTCCATCCAAGGAGTTATTCCTGCGCTATCGTGCCGCCCACCACTGGTTCACTGTTTTTGTTGTGAGCGTGGCCTTCCTGCTGGTCTTAGCGGGTGGCCTGGTCACCAGCAACAACGCTGGTCTGTCCGTGCCGGATTGGCCAACCACTCAGGGATCGTGGTGGAAAATCCCGCCGCTGATTGGCGGCGTAAAGTACGAACACATCCACAGAATGATCGCGGAGTTTGTAGGTTTGTTGACGATCATCGTGGCGATCTGGACCTGGGTAGTGGACAAGCGCCGCTGGATGCGGGTACTCACGATTGGCGCGGTACTCGGAGTAATCCTGCAAGGGGTCCTGGGCGGCTTGACCGTATTGAATCTGCTCCCTCCTGCCGTCTCTACTGCCCACGCGGTCGTGGGTCAGACGATGTTTTGCGCGCTGGCCGCGATTGCCATGTTTACCGGCCGAAGCTGGCTGGAAGAACCCGTTGCCAGGATTCCCCAGCAAGAAGCCCGGCCGCTCATTCGCCATTCCTGGATGCTGCTTGGCTTTCTGTATCTGCAATTGATTCTGGGGGCCGCATTTCGCCACGTTTGGACCAAGTGGGGCCCAACGGGCGCCAACCGCTGGACGGAGCATAAAATCATCCATGCGTTTCTTTATCCGCATATCCTGAACGCCCTTATTGTGGCTGGCTTGATCGTTTACGTTGGTTTGCGGGTGCTGACGCGGTATCGAAACATGCCGCAGTTGCGCCGTCCGGCGCATGCCCTGACTATCCTTCTGGTGGTGCAACTGATTCTGGGATTTGCCGCATACGTGACGCGCGTTGTAAACGGCGTCAACGAGGTGCAGCCCACGTTCAGCCTGGTGGCCACTACCGTGGCCCACATCGGAGTGGGCGCGCTGATTCTCGCGTATGCGGTCATCCTCCTCATTCAGGCTTATAGACACACGGCTGGCCCGGAGGTGGCGACCACCGCATGAGCAGCGCAGCCCACCAACTCGCGGAGAAGACGAAGGCAGTTGCTTTTCCCGTCGTGGAAGCCAGCCCTGCGCCCATTTCCGTCCGGCATTCAGTCCTTGGCGATTATTCCCAACTCTTTAAAGTGCGTGTGACCACGCTGATCGTGATGACCGCCTGGACCGGGTTCTACATGGGCGCGGCCAGGAGCGCGATACCCTCGCTTTCCTGGACGCTCTTTAATGCGCTGCTGGGTATCGGACTCACCTGCGCTGGATCGGCGGCGCTGAATGAGGTCCTGGAGCATCGCGTCGATGCGCAGATGCCGCGCACGCGCAACCGTCCTTTACCCGCCAAGAGAATGACGCTGGGCCACGGACTTTTTGCCGGACTCCTGGCTACTCTTTTCGGGTCGGCCTATCTGGCCATCACCACCAACGTGCTGACCGGTGTTCTTGCGCTTTGTACGGCGGCCTGTTACCTCGCGTTCTATACGCCGCTGAAAAGAATCTCGCCGATTTCGACTTTTGTGGGCGCCTTTCCCGGCGCCATGCCGCCACTGCTGGGCTGGACGGCGGTCCGCGGCAATGTTGAGAAAGAAGCGCTGGTGCTCTTTGCCATTGTTTTCTTCTGGCAGTTCCCGCATTTTCAGGCCATTGCCTGGATGTATCGCGACCAATACGAAGCCGCAGGAATCAAAATGCTGCCGGTAGTGGACTCGAGCGGTAAGAGTGTGATCCGCCAGATGATTTCCTATGGCTTTGCCCTGCTCTGCATCAGTCTTCTGCCGGGGCTGCTGCGTATGGCCGGCGCGATCTATATCGGTGGCGCGCTCATCCTGGGAATCGCGTTCCTGGGTTTTGTCATACGGCTCGCCCTTAGCCGGCTGCCCACAACGTCCCCTGATTCCAGGATATTTGCCCGGCAACTATTGCAGGCTTCCGTCTTGTATCTTCCGCTCCTGTTCGCTCTGATGATGATCAACGTAGTGCGGTCTTGACCATGGCAACCATCTTGCAAAATGAACTTTCAAGTGGCGTACCCGGGAAATCTGCGGCCGTCATCCAGGTTGAGGACTTGCGGCACAGCTATGGAAAGCGCGCTGCACTGAACGGAGTTTCGTTTGATGTCCGGGCCGGCGAAATCTTCGCACTGCTCGGCCCCAATGGAAGCGGAAAGACCACGCTGTTCAGGGTCCTTTCCACACTCATGCTGCCGGGCGGCGGGCGCGCGCTGGTCTCCGGTTTTGACGCTGTGGCCCAGCCCGATCAGGTGCGCCGGCGTATTGGCGTTGTCTTTCAAGCACAGAGTGCGGACATCAAGCTGACTGCTGCCGAAAACCTGTGGCACCAGGGACATCTATATGGACTGCATGGCGCCGAATTGAAACAGCGCATTCAGGAAATGCTCCGGCGCGTTGGCCTGTCCGATCGAGCGAAGGACCGAGTTGAGACGTTTTCCGGCGGCATGCAGCGCCGCGTCGAGCTGGCCAAAGGGTTGATGCACCGTCCCAGCGTCTTGCTCCTGGATGAACCTACTACCGGCCTCGATCCCGGTGCGCGGCGTGATTTGTGGCAGTACTTGCAAGAGCTTCGCAGCCAGGAAAACGTATCGGTCCTGGTGACCACGCACCTGATGGAGGAAGCCGAACGTTGCGACCGGCTGGCCATTCTGAATGCCGGGGAAATTGTCGCGCTGGGCACACCCGCCAATCTGCGCAGCGAAATTGGCGGAGATGTCATCGTGCTGGAGACCGCCAATGCAAACTCGCTCGCCTTGCGCATTGAGCAGAAATTCCGTCTGGCCGCCCAAGTCATTGATGCCAAGGTCCGCATGGAACGCAAAGATGGCCACCGCTTCGTGACCGACCTTATGGAGTCTTTCCCCGGCGAGATCCAATCCATCTCCGTCAGCAAGCCGACGCTGGAAGATGTGTTCATCCGCCGCACGGGCCACCGCTTTTGGACCGAAACATCCAGGGAGCCAAATTAATGGCAGAGTCGGCGATTACGCCAGCCAGTGTCGTCCTGCCGCGGGTGAATCCACTGCTGCCAGCGTTTACGTTGTGGTGGCGGGAAATAGTCCGTTTTTATCGCCAGCCGGCGCGCGTAGTGGGCGTAGTGGCCTCGCCCTTGCTTTTTTGGGTCGTGATCGGCGCCGGCTTTGGCACCTCACTCCGGGCCGGCGTGACGGGACAAAGTAATTACCTTACCTACTTCTTCCCCGGTGCGCTGCTGATGATTGTTTTGTTCACTTCGATTTTCACGATGATGTCGGTAATCGAAGACCGCAACAAAGGCTTTTTGCTTTCGGTCATGGTGGCGCCGGTGCATCGTTCGGGAATCGTCCTGGGAAAAGTGCTGGGCGGCGCGACGCTTTCCGCCATCCAGGGACTGCTTTTTCTGGTGGTTGCGCCGTTCCTTGGCATCCGGCTGGGCGTGGAGCAATTCCTGATTGTGGCGCTGGTCACCTTCCTGATGGCGTTTGCACTTACCGCCCTGGGATTTGCCATTGCGTGGAAGATGGAATCCTCGCAGGGCTTTCACGCCGTTATTAATCTCTTTCTGATCCCTCTGTGGCTGCTTTCTGGAGCACTCTTCCCTGTCAGCGGCGCTTCACCCTGGATCAAGTGGCTGATGGTCGCGAATCCCCTTACGTACGGCATGGGCGCGCTCCTGCAAACGATGTTTCCCGCTACAGCGCCGCAGACCCTGCTGCGTCTTTGGCCTTCGATTGGGGTGTTGGCAGCTTTCGCGACTGTCGTGTTCCTGTCGGGATTTGTGATCGCGAACCGAAGGAGCACGCTTCCCGCGGCCTGATGGCGATTGACTACAACATCTTTCCCGTCCTGAACGCCGGCCTGAATGGCACCAGCGCCGTGCTGATCGCAACCGGGCGCGCGTTGATTCGGAAGAAGCAGGTCAGGCTGCACCGGGCGTGCATGATCGCGGCAGTGGTAACGTCCTCAATTTTCCTGGCTTCTTACGTCTTTTACCACGTTCACGTACGGTCGGTGCATTTCCCCGGACAGGGCTGGGTGCGACCCGTGTACTTCACTATTCTAATTTCCCATACGCTGCTGGCTGCGACGGTGCCGCCGCTCGTGATTCTTTCTCTGAACTATGGGTTGCGCGGGCGCTTTGACCGCCACCGCCGGATTTCCCGCTGGACGTATCCGGTGTGGCTTTATGTTTCCGTGACCGGCGTAGTCGTCTATATTATGCTCTATCAGATCTATGGCGCTCGGGTCTGAATTTGGGCTTTCAAAAATCATTCCAGGCTGGTATAGTGACAAAACCCTGGGGCGTATAATAGGCGAAAGCCCGGGTTCCGCGGTTTGAAGTTCCACGTCAAAATAACGCGAAACGCCAAGTCTTAAGGAAAGGAAAAAGTACATGAAGAGCGTCAACAAAGTTATTGTTTTGGGGAATGTGGGTAAAGACCCTGAAGTCAAGTTCACCCCCAACGGGACTGCCGTGGCCAAGTTCAGTCTTGCCACCAACGAACGTTTCAAGGACAAGAGCGGTGAGTTTCAGGAACGCACCGAGTGGCACAACATCGTGGCCTGGCAGCGGCTGGCGGAAATCGTTGGCGAGTATGTGAAGAAGGGATCCAAGATATACATCGAGGGCCGCATTCAGACCTCCACTTGGGAAGACAAACAAAGCGGAGAAAAGAAATACCGCACAGAAATCATCGCCAACGATCTGGTGCTGCTCAGTGGACGGGGAGAAGGTGGTGGCGACTCTGAAGGACGCTCCCGCAGTGCCTCGGCGAATGCTTCTTCCATGGACCAGCGCGTACCCCAGTCCGACGAGAGTTCGCACCAGGCACAGATTACCGACGAAGACATCCCGTTCTGAGTGCTTGATTTCCTGCAAAGCGCCGTCCCGCGCTCTCTGGCAAGGTTCAACGGCGTCCTGATGTTCTTCCAGTACCGGAGAGGAAGCGCAGAGAACGCCGCATAGCCGACCACGCTTCCAAGTTCCTGGCGGGTTCCTACGGCGAACAAGCCACCGCGGATAATGAACGGTTTGAGCCTAAGACAGGCCGTGCCGGTTTGCGTCACTGGAGTGACAATTTTTGTCATTCACAGCCCGTATGGTTTCTGTGGGACTGCAGAATGATTAATAGATTCAAACACGATACGCTGTTAAGTATATGATTACACAAGGTTTGTAGTCGTAACTCCAAAATCCTTGAGAAGCGCCGAAATGGCTGTCCAAGTGCATTGTTATAAGCGAAGAATGAGTCCGGACGCGCTCATTTGAATATCGAGCGAAACATTCAAGACGCGATCAAGTTTCTATCAAAGAAGAAAAAGAGGAGATATCTCAATGCGTAAACAAAAAGGTTTTTCACTGATCGAATTGCTGATTGTGGTGGCGATCATCCTGATCATCGCCGCGATTGCAGTTCCCAGCCTGCTGAAGGCAAAATCATCGGCCAACGAGTCAGCGGCAGCGGCAACGATTCGTACCATCAATACTTCTGAGGCCACTTACAACACAACGTATCCTGGACTCTACGGCAGTCTGGCACAACTCGGACCCGGGCCCAACGCTTGCCCGGCAGCGACTTCGAACGGTGCATGCTTGCTTGATGCCGTATTAGGTTGCAGTGCGGGCGCCAGCGGGACGTTTTGCACGAAGGACAATTACAAATACACGGTCACCCTCGTTACGAGCGCTGATTTCATTGGTTTCGGTACGCCACTCAGCCCGACTAACGGAGGCAAGGATTTTTGCTCCTACGGTGATTTCGTAGTGCGCTACTCACTCGACAACGCGCCTCCGGCCGGCGCCACTGGAACCGACGCACTGTGCGGAAGTTACACAGCGCTCTGATGCACACTTAGGCGTGTACCTTGGGGAGGGTATGGGCCACTGGGACATGGCTTCGGCCATGTCCCTTTTATTTTTGCTGGCACGTGCCAGTCGCATGAACGACATCTGGTGCGATGTGCGTACTCCATATGGGCGGCGAAGGACCGCTGAAACGCCCGGTCCGAGGTGTTTTCATGTCATCGAATTGGTTCATGGTTTTTTCTTCAGTTGTGCAATTTCTTGAAGCCCACTAGGATTATTCCTTGATTTCTTCCTGCAGGTGCTTGCGACAAAATGGCAGCGCTTGAAATTCAAGGTCTCGCTAAGACCTATTCTTCCGGCTTCTGGCATGCCACCCGCAAAGTGGCTCTGCAACCTTTACATCTGAACGTGGAAGAAGGGGAAACCTTTGGCTTTCTGGGCCCCAACGGCGCCGGGAAAACCACAACTCTTAAACTCTTGATGGGCATCGTCTTTCCCACGGCCGGCTCAGCGAGAATCCTGGGACATGACTTCCACGATCCCGAGATCAAGAAGCAGGTGGGCTTTCTTCCCGAGCAGCCGTACTTCTACGACTATCTCAACGCTTCAGAGCTTCTGGATTATTACGCCCGGCTCTCCGGCGTATCCCGGGAACAGCGCCATAAGAAGATCCCGGCTTTGCTTGAGACGGTTGGACTGGGAGAGGCCGGCCGTGTGCCTTTGCGCAAGTTTTCCAAAGGGATGTTGCAACGGGTAGGAATTGCCCAGGCCATCGTTCACGATCCTAGAATCGTCTTTCTCGACGAACCGATGTCCGGTCTGGATCCAATCGGCCGGCGCGAGATTCGCGAGCTGATCGTCAACCTCAAGCGCGAAGGCCGTACTGTATTCTTTTCGACTCACATTCTTTCCGATGCCGAGGCGTTATGCGATCGCGTTGGCATCATTCACAAAGGTTTACTTCGCGGAATTGGCGTAATAGAGAACCTAAAGTCCAAGATTGCCGATACCAGCGAGGTCGTCTGGCGAGGCACCGATGCACTGGCGACGGTTTCCGACCTGCTCACGCAGAGTCATGTTACCGGCGAGGTCGTATGCGGAGTGATCAGTGGACAAAATCAGGATCTGCTGCTGGAACGATTGCGCCACCAGGGGGCACATTTAATCTCTGTAACCCCAATTCACGGCACGCTCGAGGACTATTTCCTGGAACACACGTCGGAACAAGAGACGATCACCACATGATTTCCCGGCTTTCTGCCATCGCGTTCAATACGTTCCGCGAAGCGGTCCGTGATCGTGTGCTTTATAACCTGGTGCTTTTCGTGCTGTTGCTGCTAGCAACTGCGCCGCTTTTCGGCCAGATTTCCATCGGCTTGGAACGGATCATCCTTATCAATGTCGGCCTCAGCGCTATCTCGCTATTTGGAATCGTGATTGCGATTTTCGTGGGAATTGGATTGGTGGCCAAGGAGATGGACAAAAAGACCCTTTACACCATTCTCTCCCGGCCCGTACGACGGTGGGAGTTCATTGCCGGCAAGTATTTTGGCCTGATGATGACTTTGGTAGTCAATGCTGCGTTCATGGCTGGCGGTTTTTATCTCGCCTTGCTGATTAACGCCCGCGGCTTGCAGAGAGCTGATGTCGGGCTGCTCATTGCAATTTATTTCACTATTCTCCAGTTCTTTGTCATGACCTCGATCACGCTTTTATTCTCTTCGTTTTCAACGCCAATCTTTTCGGCCCTCTTTGCATTCTCGTTATTTGTCATAGGGACATTCGCCGAAGATCTTCGCAACTTTGCAGCCATGTCCCACGGTGTAACCAGGTGGCTTGTTACCGGAGCGGCTTATTTGGTGCCGAACTTTTCCGCGCTCAATGTGATTTCCCAGGTGGCCCATGACGCTCCCGTGAGCGGGACATTAGTGCTATGGAACAGCGTTTACGCGGTGCTGTATTCCCTTACGACACTGGCGGCGGCAGCGCTGATTTTTGAACGGCGCAATTTGAAATGAAAACTCGTCGTACAAAGATTGTGCTGGCGGTCCTGCTTATGGTTTCCCTCGCTGGCTCGGTATTCTCGTTGCGTGCAGTCGACGAGGCGCGAGGAGGACGAGCCACTCTGGATGATGTCCTTTACATCCGCTCCGGCAAAGTTTTGCAGCGGGCCAGCCTTGGATACCGCGGTTTGCTGGCGGACATTTATTGGACGCGTGCCGTGCAATATTTCGGCGCCAAACACGGCCGCGACGATATGAGCTACGATCTGCTGTATCCTTTGCTCGACATCACAACCGATCTGGATCCTCACCTGATCGTCGCCTACCAGTACGGCTCGATATTCTTGTCGCAGCCCGCGCCCGATGGCGCAGGGCAGCCAGAGAAAGCGGTGGCCCTGGTGGAAAAGGGCATTCGGGCCAATCCGGAATTCTGGCGGTTGTACTTTAGCCTGGGATGCATTCACTATTTCGATCGCAAAGACTACAAGAGCGCCGAGCAAGCGTTTGAAAAGGGTTCAACAATTCCGGGAGCATACCCCTGGATGAAGGTCATGGCGGCGACTATGGCCCAGCACGCCAATGAACCCTCCACCGCTGAACTACTGTGGACCGAACTCTATCGCTCGTCACAAGAAGAGGCGCTTAAGGACAATGCGTTGAAACACCTGACTGCTTTGCGCGTAGACCGGGATGTCAACGAACTAGAGCGTCGTGTGCGGCTATTTTCGGGACGAACAGGGCGGTTGCCCGGTAACTGGTCTGAAATGATTCATGCCGGGCTGCTCAGGAGTGTTCCCAGGGACCCGGCCAACGCCTTCTACAGGCTCATGCCCGACGGAACCGTACAACTTGATAAGCCAGGTGCATTTCCATTTGTTACCCGGGGGATTCCTCCCGGATGGAAAAAAACGCGTCAGTGATCTGATCGCTGCTCTTGCGATGGGTGCAGAATGGAATTCTGTTGACGGAGCTGTATCTCGCGAATGATAACGATTTGACGCTCCAGCAGATCGGGTCTAAGACTCTTGGACTTTCCTTGCTGCAACAGATTGATCGCCCCTGCAAAGTCCTGACCTTCCACCATGACCTCGGCAAGCGCCAGATAAAGATGCCTGTTTTCAGGATGGAGATCAAGGCCATGCTGCAGCACGCTCAACGCACGCGGCCTGTCCCCCATGTCCGCGAGGATCAAGCCGGCGGCATAGTTCGACTCCCAATTATCGGGGGCCATCTTAAGAGTGTCCAGGGCCAACGCCAGCGCATAACCACCTTTTCGTTGCTGCATAAGCTCCGTGGCTACCAGGATACGGGGTCTTACGTTTCGCGGCGAAGTTTCCATGGCACGCGTATACATCGCCAAAGCGCTTCTCCAGCTGTATGCCAGACTGGTCGTCAACGCTCCCATGACAATCAAGACCATTGCCATTACCGCGACTTGCGCTGCTGGTTCGCCGAACAAGATAGGACCACGCTTCGGCAACAAGCGAAGAACGTACGCCACCAGCACGCACAGCCCGCACAGCGCGACAAACGCAAAACGATCATGCAGGAGTTCATTGTCGCCAAAGACGCGGAGCCCCATGATTGGGGCAACGAGGCAAACAGCCCACCACAGGAGCATAAATCCTGCCAGCGGCTTGCGCACCAGCGACCAGATCAACAGCGCAACATAAATGAGACACAGCGCGAGCGGGACATAAAACGCAACTTCGCCGGCAGAGTGAACGACAGGGATCTCATACCATGTACAGAGGCGTGCCGGCCATAACGCATGCTTCAGAAATGTCACGAAAAGCAGCGGTGCCGTGAGAAAGATCTCCTTCCAACTGTGTGCGGGCGTCCCCCCGACGACCACTGCACGTATTGCGGCGATGCGCATGGCCATATACAGCAAGACTGTAGTCACCATACTGAACGTGAGCCATGAGAGGCGAATCGGCCGGTCTTGTTCGAAGCGGCGGAAAATCAATGCGTGAGCAACGATCAACACGGGTAGCGCAACGGCCGTCTCCTTCGAAAGCAAGGCCAATAACGTCAAGCCCAAGCAAGCCACCAGCCACGTAATCCCGCCGCTTTCTCGCCAGCGCAGGTAAGCCAAAAAACTCCCCAGAAAGAACACGGCCATGAGAGGCTCGACGACCGCACCGGATAGCCAGGCAACACCTTCAACATGCATGGGATGCAGCGCGTAGAGCATTGCCGCAAAGAAAGCAATGACGTCATCGTGTGTCAACTTCCATGCCAGCCTCCAAAACAGCCAAACACTCAGAAGATACAAGGAGAGCGTCGATATCCGCCAAAGCCAAACATGCAGGCCGAACATTTTAGAGTTCAGTAGCGCCCAAAAAATCATAACCGGTCGATAGAAACCGGGTATCGGTGCAGGAACCTTGGCTGCGGCGTCGCTGGCGCCAAGGAAATACGTCGGCACCATTTTCCACTGCATGGATGCCTGGGTCCACACGAGGAAAGGCGTATCATCAAAGTTGATGAACGGAAACCGGATGATCTGCGAATACACCAAAAAAGTGACTAGCAGTAAGAAAATGGCGGGCTTCCAAGGGGGCCCCGTTATGGAGTTTTCAGCTTGGGTCACTGTGGAGTTTTCAGCTTGGGTCATTGTGAAGTTTTCTGGCAATCTGATTGTATGATAGCCGCAAGACGTGGAAATTTCATTCAAATTAGACCGAGGTGCAGTCCTGAAAGTACTCCCTCATGTAAATCGAACCTGCATTAGCGTCCGCTCATAAACCTGCAGCCAGTCGGATAATCCTTGTGGTTGGGATGGACCCTCGAACCAGTTATGCAACAGATGATTTTCCTTGCTCTCGCGCTGATGATCGCTCCTTTGTCTCCGACAGACACAGCAGTCACTGCTGCCCGTGCCGTCGATGCTCATTACAACCACCTGAAGAGTTTTAGAGCGGCCTTTACCGAGGTATATACCGGGCCAGGAGTATCGCGGACAGAAAACGGCGTCCTGTGGCTCAAGAAGCCCGGAAGGATGCGCTGGGACTACCAGCAGCCCCGGGAAAAGCTATTTCTCATCGACGGTCAGACCGCATATTTTTACGTTCCCGGTGAGGCCCAGGCGAGGAAGACGTCCGTCAAGAATATTGACGACATCCGATCCCCCCTTAGGTACCTTTTGGGCAAGACAAAGCTGGAAAAGGAGTTGGAAGGGCTGTCTCTGGCCCCGGACGTGAAACCGCTGGAGTCCGGTAACATCGTTTTGCGCGGCATACCGAAGGAAATGAAGGACCGAGTCTCCGACGCCATCCTGGAGGTTTCACCCGCCGGCCAGATTTACCGCATTGTGGTCCACGAAGCGGACGGCACCACCACCGATTTTCGCTTTTCGAACCTTGAAGAGAATATCTCCATTCAGGACAGTTTGTTCCGCTTCATCCCTCCGCCCGGTGTAGAGATGATTCAGTCGAACCAGGCGCCACAATAGTCCGCAAAGGTGCGCAATATTGGCGGCCGGCCGCGTTCTATTAGGCAGCGGTCACAAACCGCGTTAAATGTTAGACTTAAAGCGAGGAGCGGGTCCTCCCCAACCCCAACTTTCATGGCAGAATTCCTGGTCAAACTGGCGGATGAACGGGGTAACGTCCTGGAACAGGTGGAAAACGCTTCTTCCGAGGAGGAAATCCGAGACCGGTTTTCCCACCAGGGCTATCTGGTTTACTCGATCAAAGGACGCAACGGCTTTCTTGGACGAATAATCGGCGGTCGAAGCCAACGCCTCAAGCAAGACTCCTTCACCATCTTCAACCAGCAGTTTGTTACGCTCATTAAAGCGGGGTTGCCCATCCTGTTATCGCTGAATCTGCTCAGCAAGCGTCAAAAAGACCCCCACTTCAAACTATTGCTGGAAGATGTTCAGCAGCGCGTCAAGAGCGGCCAGTTGCTATCCGATGCCTTCGCCGCGCAGCCTGGGGTCTCGAAGATCTACACCACGAGCCTTCTGGCAGGCGAGCGCAGCGGCAACCTCGAGGAAGTGCTGGAGCGGTATGTATCGTTTCAAAGAGTTACGGCGACATTCCGCAAAAAGCTTCTGGCTTCTCTGTGGTATCCGGCGTTATTGGTACTAGCGCTCTGTGTCATGCTGACGTTCCTGATGACCTACGTGGTACCGCAGTTTGCCGACCTTTACAAATCCATGAACGCACCTTTACCCGCGATCACCGTGGTCATGCTGGGTATTGGCACAGGCATCCGCAACTACTACTACCTCATTTTGATCGTGCTGGTCCTGCTGGCTCTGGGACTGCTCTTTTGGCTCCGCTCCGACCACGGCGCGCGCACCCTGGACACACTCCGTTTCAAAGTGCCGAAACTTGGCGAAGTCTGGCTGAAATACCAGGTCGCCATGTTCTCCCGGACCATGTCCACGCTGCTTTCTGGGGGCTTGCCCCTTGTTCCCTCGCTTGAGACGGCCAGTAACTCCATCAACAGCCTCAAGGTTTCTGCTACCGTGGTGCAGGCGGCCCAGCGGGTGCGGGAAGGAAGGTCGCTTTCCTTTAGCCTGGACGAGTCCAAGTTCTTCCCTGACCTGGCGGTGGAAATGATCGAGGTCGGAGAATCAACCGGCGCCTTGCCCGCTATGCTGAATTCCGTGGCTGAGTTCTACGAGGAGGATGTACAACAGGTACTAACGGCAGCCTTGCAGTTGATTGAACCGATTATTCTTATTTTCATGGGCGTAACGGTGGCCACTGTTCTGATTTCGCTGTATCTGCCCATATTTTCCCTGGGAGCGCAACTTTAGTAGCGATTATGAACCAAAAGACTTTAGTTCCAATCCCCGACAGCCTGCAGACCAACGGCCCAGGCGCCGGAGGCGAACAATGGTGCCGCGACATAGCGACACGCTACCGCTGCGAGTTTATTGATCTCCGTAACTACCATCTGGACCCCGAGTTGTTCAAGGCCGTGCCGGTTGACCTGATGTTCCGCTACAACTTTATTCCTCTGGAAGTCCGCGACGGCATTTTGTGGATCGCGCTGGCGGACCCCAGCAAGCTGATGATGATTGACGAGATCAGCCTGCTGTTGGAGCGCCGGATCAAGATCAAAGTCGCCACTCTGCCGCAGATCACCGACATTCTCAAAAAGACCGAGCAATCCCAGCGCGTACTGGAAGAAGCCAGTGAAGGCTTTGCCCTGGACCTGGTTCGGGATGAAGAAGGCGGCTCTGACGGGGACATTTCCATTGATCGCATCACGGCGGAAGCCTCCGTCAGCCCGATCATCCGCCTGGTGGACACCACGATCTTCTCAGCGCTGCAGAAGCGCGCCAGTGATATCCACGTGGAGACGGAGAGCGACTCAGTGCAGGTGAAATACCGCATTGACGGCGTACTGCAGCAGGCCATGGCGCCCATGGCCAAGGAACACCACTCCACGATCATCACCCGCATCAAGGTCATGAGCGAGCTCGATATCTCCGAACGCCGCGTGCCGCAGGACGGCCGCTTTCGCGTGAAGTACAACAACCGGCTCATCGATTTCCGCGTCTCTATCATGCCTACGATCCACGGTGAAAATGCCGTCTTGCGCGTGCTCGACAAGGAATCCATGAGCGAAAAATTCAGCAACCTGGTCCTGGACGTCGTTGGCTTCGATGAAGACGACCTGCGCCGCTTCCGGCACTACATCGCTGAACCCTACGGGATGGTGCTGGTTACCGGCCCCACCGGCAGCGGAAAAACCACGACCCTTTATGCCGCGCTGAATGAAATCAAGAGCGAGGAAGACAAGATCATTACCATTGAAGACCCGGTTGAATACCAGATCCGGGGAGTGACCCAGATTCCTGTTAATGAGAAGAAAGGTCTCACCTTTGCCCGCGGGCTGCGGTCCATCCTGCGACATGATCCGGATAAGATCCTGGTAGGCGAAATTCGGGACACGGAAACGGCCCAGATCGCAATTCAGTCCGCCCTGACCGGCCATCTGGTGTTCACAACGGTGCACGCCAACAACGTCGTGGACGTGCTCGGGCGCTTCCTGAACATGGGCGTCGAGCCTTACAACTTTGTGTCGGCGTTGAACTGCGTACTGGCCCAGCGGTTGGTGCGCCTCGTCTGCCGGCACTGCATGAAGCGCGTACAATATTCCGATGAGGCCCTGGAAACCAGCGGGCTGGTCCCGCAAGAATGGCGGGATGTGGAATTCCGCGAAGGGCAGGGGTGCATTGAGTGTGGAGGCACCGGCTTCCATGGACGTACCGCGATCCATGAGCTGTTGGACCTGACGGACCGCATCCGCGAGTTGATTCTTGAAAAGAGGCCCTCTTCCGAAATTCGGCGCGCAGCCAAAGAAGAAGGCATGCGCTTCCTGCGTGAATCTGCGCTATCCAAGGTAAGGGCCGGCCTGACTACGCTGAAGGAGATCAACAAGGTCACGTTTATCGAGACCACACGCTAAGAATGGCGCTCTCAACCCAAACAGAAGTACGCCCTGCTCTGGCCTGCGAGATTTCCGCAGACCGCGTAATTGCCGCGCGCTCGGCCAGCAAACCGTTGCGCATGGAAATGTTTACCTCCCGGCGATTGAGTGCGGGCGCCATCGCTCCCGGCTTGAATGCCCCCAATGTACTGGACCGCGGCGCACTCGGTACCGCAATCCAGGAGGCCCTGGGCGCGCTCAGCGGTAAGTCCAGGGATGTGATCGCCATCATTCCCGATGCTTCCATCCGGGTGCTTTTGCTCGATTTCGAAACTTTGCCGGCCAAACAGCAGGAGAGCGACGCGGTCGTACGTTTTCGTTTGAAGAAATCTCTGCCCTTTGACGTGGAGCATGCGGCCCTTTCCTATGACGTTCAGCGGACCAACGGGACTGTACAGGTGGTAGCTGCTATTTCGCCTGATTCGATCGTGGCGGAATATGAAGCCGCCTTCCGCGACGCCGGATATTCCCCTGGAGTGTTGTTATCGTCCTCGCTGGCTTCCCTGGGACTGGTGGACGCCGCGCGCCCGACTCTCGTACTGAAGATTGACTCACTGAACATAACGGTTGCGGCCGCCGCGGGTGGCGTGCTTCGCCTGATCCGCACCCTCGACAACCCCAGCGGCCATAATGTTACGGCCGCGGAACTGGCGGAAGCCGTGTTGCCGTCCGTGGTGTTTTTTGAGGACACGTTCGGGGCCCGCGTTGAGCAGATTCTTGTCGGCGGCGCCGCAGCTCTGGCTGAAATTGCCCCGATGCTCCAGCAGCAAACGGGCGCCCAGGTGCAGGAACTGGCGCCGGCAGAATCTCAAGAACAGAACCTCAGTGGTGACAAACTTTCGCCGTCCCTGATGGCCGGTGTTGCGGGGGCCTTGCTGGGATAATGCGCTTAAACATCAATTTAGCGTCGCAGAAGTTTGAAGATACGCACGCTTTTTATGTGCGCTGGGGCGCAAGCGCAGGCCTGGTCGTGCTGCTGACAATCATTCTGGCATGGCTTGCGTGGTCCAGTCATACTCGTTCCGTCCAATCGGGGAAACGGATTGCGGAACTGCAGCGCAAGATTGCCGAATTGGACCAGAAAAAGAGAGAGGCCGAGGCCATACTGAACCGCCCGGAAAATCACGACGTGCGCGAAGAATCGCGCTATTGGAACGGCCGCATCGCGCAAAGGTCCTTTTCCTGGACCCAGTTGTTTTCGGACCTGGAGAGAATCATGCCCAGCCGCACGTATGTGGCCTCCGTGCAGCCCGAGACCACGTTGGACAAAAGACTGCGGCTGAAGATCGTGATCAACGGTGAAAGCCACGAGGACGCTAATAACCTGCTCAAAAGAATGAAAGCTTCTCCGACCTTCCTTGCTCCGACCATCAGTACGGAAGCTTTCCACCCGGGGCAAAAGAACAGCCCTGGCTTTTGGCAGTTTGATATCGAGGCCGACTACCGGGCGGTGACGTCCATTCAGAAAAATGCGGGAACCAAGGAAGGAACGTAATGACGAAGACGCGGCAACTCCGGCGTAGACTTACGGTCCTTCTGGTCGTTCTGGGTTTGCTGGACGCGGCGTTGCTGGTCTACCTGCTCGCCCCACGCGCCTCCGCCGCGCACCAGCGCGCGCAGGAAGACACCCTGCAACTGGAGTTCCGGAGTAAGACCCGCGAGGTCGCCCCACTACAAGGCATTGAAGAGAAACTTGTGAAATCGCGGACCGACCTCAAGAGCCTGTACCAGGAACAGCTGGCTCGCGATTACTCACAAATCTCGGAAGAAGTGTACAGGCTGGCCAAGGACAATGGCGTGAGCTACCCCTCGCTGATGTACAAGCCGGAAGTGACTGATTTGCCCGGTGTGCAACGTATCTCCATCAACACAATCATTTCCGCCGACTACGCGAAAATCCCCCGGTTCATCAATGCCATGGAACGTGACAAGCGCCTGCTGCTGGTGATTGACCAGATATCAGTGAAGGAAGAGCAGGGCGGCGTTGTAGCATTGCAAATAAGGTTCGAGGCATACTTGCGAACAGCGACGTAAACCCAAGGTCAACAAGAGGATATAGGCTCCACCGTGAAAATAGGCTCGGAAGATAAGACGAAGGTCCGATTGATGTTGGGGGCGCTGGCCGTGGCCGCCCTAATCGGTCTCTACAATCTTTTGAGCAGCTCGAGTTCCGCAGCCGCCCCTTCTGCCGTCCCTACGGCGGCATCTACAACCGCGCAGAAAAAAAGCGGCCCGGAGGATTCGCTAGATCCAACTATACATCTGCAGGAATTGCGCGCAAGCCAAAGCGTAACCTACCAAGGCAGCGGACGGAACATTTTCCGCATGGAGCAGATCGTCATTCCCCCTGTTGACAAGAACGTACGCACACAGCAGTCGGGGAACGACTACCATCCACCCTTCCCCATTGAGAAACAGACGCTGCCGCCTGCGAACCCAATCACAATTAAGTTTTATGGCTTTGCCAGCAGGCCTGGGGAGCAAAAACGAGTCTTCATCTCGGATGGCGGGGAACACTTTGTCGCCCGCGAAGGCCAAATCATCGACCGCCGTTATAAGATCGTCCATATCAGCGATGCGTCCCTGATAGTGGAAGATGTGCTCAATAACACTAAGCACGACGTTTTGCTTACCTCGGGACCGAATTAACGCTCATGAAAAAGCGATCTAAACTCGATAAGCAACGCGGCTATGTGCTTTTGGCAGTGATGCTGATTGCCACTTTGATCCTCATTGCGCTGGCCATTGCGGCGCCTCGCATCGGACAGCAGATCAAGCGGGAGAAGGAAGAAGAACTGATCCACCGCGGTCAGGAGTACTCCAGCGCTATCAAGAAGTTCTATCGCGCGAACAATGGGCTCTATCCGTCATCACTGGACCAGCTGGAGAGCACGAACAATAAACGCTTTTTACGTAAACGCTATATAGACCCGATGACCGGCAAGGATGACTGGAAGATCATCCACGTAGGCGAAGCCCACCTGGACCTCAGCACGATCCCGCCCGCCAGCGGAGGGAACACTAACGGCCAATCCGCAGGATCTGATCAGATCCCCGTCACCCCGCCGAATACGACGCAACCGAATAACCCGCAGCCGGGAAATGTGGGCCTGAGTGGATCACCGACCCAAGGCGGCGGGGGGCAGTTCGGTGGCGGTCCGGTCATCGGCGGACAGATCATTGGCGTGGCGAGCAGCAGTAAAAACAGCGCCATCAAGGAACTTAAAGGCAAGACACATTACAACGAGTGGGAATTTGTCTACGATCCCAGATTCGACAGACCTGGAGGTACGGGCGTGATTGGCACTCCGCCACCGGGCACTTCGCCCCCGGGCACTTCGCCCCCGGTGACTTCGCCACCAGTGACTCCCGGCTTGACGGGAGGACCTTCGAACCAATAAAAAGCCTCGCCAGTCAGGCGAGGCCAAATCCTCTTGCGGAGCGTTAGCGTTCTTAAACGTTAAACGAAGAGCCACAGCCGCAGGTGCTCTTCACGTTTGGATTCTCAAACTTGAAGCCGGCCGCTTCCAGAGTCTCTACATAATCCACGGTGCAGCCGTTCAGGTACATAGCGGAAGTAGCGTCTACAAAGACTTTGAGGTCGTTGAAGGTATAGACCTTGTCCATGACTCCTGCTCCGTTCTCAAACGACATGGAATACGAGAAGCCCGAGCAGCCGCCACCCACTACGCCAATGCGCAACCCAGCGGGCACCGGACTCTGCCCGGACATGATTTCCTTCACTTTGGAAACCGCGTTCGGCGTAAGATTCACCGGAATCTTGGGTGTCGTGTCCACGGTCGGGGTCGCAGTGCTGGTAGCCATTTTTTCTCCTTAGGAATCCGATCTGATGATTATACACTGATTATCACGAATTCCATTACTTCTACTGTTGTTTAGATGGTGGCAGCCCCTGGAAAGTCGCAAGACTTCCCCGGTTCCGCATCGAAATAAGGGTGGAATTGTCCGGAAACCCGGGTCTATAATTCGCTCAGGTTCCACATACCCCTCGCCGCATTCGCTCGCGGCCCCGAGCAGGTGGGACCGCTTCCAAGCCGAAGAAGAGGTGTTCCATGTTGACACCGCTGTTCATTATTTGGATCGGTTTGACGGCTGTGCTGATTGTGCTCTTGATCTATCGCGGCACACTTTCCATGCACGAAGATGACCAGCTGTTCCTGGACGATGCGAATGCCCACATCGCCAAGGAACAGGAAGAACTGGTCCACAGAATGGACCGCCTGACGCCTTGGGTCCGCATCTGTGGCGCTGGTTCAGCGTTACTGATCGTGGTCATCGCCGGAATGGAACTCTACACGCGCATGACGCGGTAGAGTAGTGCACGGAATGCAAGGGCAAGCCCGCTTTGAGGGACAGTTCTGCCGACTCCGCGGACGCTCAAGCCTGGCTTCGCACGAATGCGCTGCTGACGGCTTGACGCACGGTGGAGCAGCTGGTTACTTGCCAAACATTTTGTGCCTGATGTCAGGCCAGAACTCCTTCAGGATGTTGAAGAAAGCGTCCAGCCCGATTTGCTGGCCGTACTTACTGGCGTTGTCGGAAACCGTCCGGTTTTCGGCAGGGTAGTAGGCGTTTGAAATGGCAACGGCCGCGGCATTCCCACCAAGCTCGGAGTAGTTGAAACCATTCCTTCCCGAGTCATTGCGCGTGATCCACTCGCGGCTGATGGCATAGCCTGTGCGTTTCCAGAACCCGCCTTTGGCCATGGGAAAGTACCGCGGGTCCTGACGCAACATCACCGGAAAAATGGATTCTGACATCATGTTGCCAATCGTCTGGTCAGCAAACGCGACCCCATAATACTTCCCGAACCCGGCAGCGCCCTGCCCAAACGACGGGGTCTGCTTTTGCCACATGTTGAGTCCGGCAAAGATGCCCGCTGACGGATAGGCATAGTAATCAAAGGAGTCTTCCAAGCCTAGTTTGAACTTCTCTCCAGGACTTAGTTTTGTCGGTTGTCTGCTCTCATCCTCAACGGTCCGGTAGTTCGGAATTACGCCAAAGATGCGGTCGTTTTTCCTGGGCTCCGGCTGTTTGTCCTGTTCTTTGGAATTCTCGCTAGGCGTAGACGCTTGGGGTTGCGGTTCCTGTGGGCCAGTTTGAGCCGGCTGCGGCTTGTCCGGAGCTGGTTGCGCGGCCTGGGTTTGCGTCCCCGGCTGTAGTGGCTGGGTCTGGGCGGCCAAAGTGAATACAGATGAGATGAAAACGGAGCAAGAAACCAGCGAACGCAAAAGGAGACAATGCACATTCTTGAGATTGCCTATTTTCATAATGGATTCATTTTAACAATCGTCCAGGCTTTCCTAGGAATCACGAAGAGACAGCGAGATAACGGTCTGCCTGGACTAGGTACTCGATTCAACACGGCGCGAACGCCAGCAACTTTGCCACGGCGGGAGCGAGTACGATTACAATAAGTAGTGCCGAAATACTTCTCGGCAATTGCTTCTGCAAGTGCGAGAGTGGCGGAATTGGCAGACGCACCAGACTTAGGATCTGGCGGGTAAAACCGTGGGGGTTCGAGTCCCCCCTTTCGCACCAATGCCTTTCTAGTGTCCCCAGTCGTTGGGTCTATTGCCCCTCCGAAGTAGCTGTGTTATCAACTAACTACTGGCTCTGCCACGTTTTTCGAAGGAGAACCGGATGAAGGTTGTGGTGCTGTGCGGAGGTCTCGGCACCCGTTTGCGGGAAGAGACCGAGTTTCGTCCCAAGCCGATGGTTGACATCGGTGGCCGGCCGATTCTGTGGCATATCATGAAGCTGTATGCTCACGCCGGTTATCGCGAATTTGTGTTGTGCCTCGGCTATCGCGGCAACATGATCAAGGAATATTTCCTGAATTATGAAGCCATGAACAGCGACTTCACCATCGCCCTGGGCCACGACTCCCGGATCGAATACAACAACCTCCACGGCGAACAGGACTTTAAAGTCACCTTATCGGACACCGGTCCCTCCACCATGACCGGCGGACGCGTAAAGCGCATTCAACAATATGTTGACGGCGACACCTTTCTCATGACCTACGGGGACGGTCTTAGTAACATTGATATCAAACACCTGATTCAATTTCACAAGAGCCACGGCAAGATCGCGACTGTGACCACCGTTGTTCCCACCTCTCGGTTTGGGATTGTCGACATCAATGACGACGGCCGCGTGCTTCAATTCGTTGAAAAGCCGCGGACGGAAAGCCGGGTCAGCGCAGGATTCTTTGTATTTCAGCGCGATATTTTCAAATATCTTGGCGGCGACGATTGTATTCTGGAGCGAGAACCCATGGAACGGTTGGCCGCCGACGGCCAGTTGATGGCTTACGAACACAACGGCTTCTTTTACGCCATGGACACGTACCGGGAATACGAGTACCTGAACGATCTTTGGACCAAGAACCAGGCCCCGTGGAAGGTGTGGTGATGAGCAACGGCTTTTGGCAAGACCGCTCCGTGTTGATCACCGGCGCTACCGGGCTGCTAGGCGGATGGCTGACCAAGCGCTTGCTGACTCACGGCGCGTCCGTTACTGCGGTAGTTCGGGACTGGGTGCCGCAAGCGGAAATCGTCCGTAAAGGCGTCCTGGAGCACGTAAACGTCGCTCGTGGAGACGTTACCGACCAGGAATTTGTCGAGCGGGTCCTGGGCGAGTACGAAGTGCAGACGGTCTTCCATCTGGCCGCACAGACGGTTGTCGGGATCGCGAACGTGAATCCGGTGTCCACGCTGGAGAGCAACGTTCGCGGAACATGGAGCGTGCTGGAGGCCTGCCGCCGCTCGCCCCGTGTGCAAGCGATCGTCACGGCGTCTTCCGACAAAGCGTACGGCGCTCAGCCGGTGCTTCCCTACTCCGAAAACATGCCGCTGCAAGGCCGCCATCCGTACGATGTCAGCAAATCGTGCGCGGACTTGATCGCCCAATCGTACGCGCATACTTTTAATCTGCCCGTTGCGATCACCCGCTGCGGAAATTTCTACGGGGGCGGCGATCTCAACTGGAACCGGATCGTCCCGGGGACCATCCGCTCTGTGCTGCGAAATGAGCGGCCAGTGATCCGTTCTGACGGAAAGTTCGTACGCGACTATCTCTACGTGGAAGATGGAAGCGCCGCTTACATGCTGCTGGCCGAGCATTTGACGAAAGACCCCGGGCTCCGCGGCAGCGCGTTCAATTTCTCCACGGAAACGCCAATCACGGTGCTGGAACTGGCGAACAAAATCCTGGAGAAGATGGGATCGGGCTTGAAACCAGAGGTACGCAATGAGGCCAATTACGAAATCCGCGAACAGTTTCTCAGCGCCAAACTTGCCCGTGAGCGGCTGCGGTGGAAACCGGAATTTGCCCTTGATGAAGGCCTGAAGCGCGCCATCACCTGGTATGAGGAGCTCTTGAAGTAGTGGACAAGGCAAGCGAGTTGCGCGCCCGCATCCTGGATTTGGTGGCTGAATATTTTCACGAGGCCTTTCCCGCACCCGCGTTCGTGCCCGGGGTAACTCCCGTGCCGGTTGCAGGAAGGGTCTTCGACCAGTCAGATCTGCAATCTCTGACCGACTCCGCGCTGGATTTTTGGCTTACCACGGGGCGTTTTGCCGAGCAGTTTGAGCGTGAGTTCTCCCGCTTCATCGGGGTACGCTGTGCAACGCTGGTCAACTCCGGCTCCTCCGCTAATCTGCTCGCTTTTGCAGCGCTGACTTCCCCGCGCCTGGAAGAGCGTCAGTTGAAGCCTGGCGATGAGATCATCTCAGTAGCCGCCGGCTTCCCTACCACGATAAATCCCGCTGTCCAAAACGGGCTTGTTCCGGTGTTTGTGGACATACAGGTCCCCACGTACAACATTGATCCCAGCCAGCTGGAAGCGGCCCTGTCCGAAAAGACGCGGGGCATTGCCCTCGCACACACGCTGGGCAATCCGTTTGACCTGGACGCCGTCACGGCTTTCGCCCGCAAGCATGGGCTATGGCTGATTGAAGACTGCTGCGACGCGGTGGGCGCCCGGTATCGCGACCAAAACGCCGGCACCTTCGGCGATCTGGCCACAACTAGTTTTTACCCCGCGCACCATATCACCATGGGCGAGGGCGGATGCGTCCTCACCAACAAACCGCTGCTCAAAACTCTGGTGGAATCGTTTCGCGACTGGGGACGCGATTGCTGGTGCGATCCCGGCAAGGAGAATACCTGCGGCACGAGATTTGAAGCGCAGCACGGAGAACTTCCCTACGGATACGACCACAAGTACACCTACTCTCACATCGGGTACAACTTGAAGTTGACTGACATGCAGGCAGCGATCGGCGTGGCCCAGCTTAAAAAGTTGCCGGGCTTTATCGAGACCCGCAAACGCAATTTTCAAACGTTGAAGACCGGGCTGCAGGACATGACAGAGTTCTTTGTTCTCCCCGAAGCGACGCCGCATTCCGATCCCAGTTGGTTCGGATTTCCCCTGCTCGTGCGGCCTGATGCGCCCTTCACCCGCAATGAATTCGTTCACTTCCTGGAAAGCCGCAAGATAGCCACCCGGCTGCTCTTTGGCGGCAACTTGACTCGTCAGCCGGCCTACAAGAACGTGCGTTATCGCCAGGCGGTTCCGCTCCCGAACAGCGATCTGGTAATGAACCAGCTGCTTTGGATCGGCGTCTACCCCGGCCTGTCCCAAGTGATACTCGATTACGTGCTGGAGACCATCCACTCTGCCGTCAAGACTCTCCCGTCCAGCCACATTTCGACGGCACAGGCTGCTCAGAGCTGAGGATGGCCAAGCCTCTTCCCAAGGACGACCTCGCCCATGTGCTCCAGCATGCGCGGGAGGATCTGGAGCAGCTCCGTGGCGCGCGACTCTTTGTGACCGGGGGGACAGGGTTCTTCGGCAAGTGGCTGGTGGAGACATTCCTTCACGCAAACCGGGAGTTGCGCCTGGGCGCCGCCATGACGGTCCTGACGCGCGACGCCGTGCGATTTGAAGCGGACTGTCCGCATCTGGCATCCGATCCATCGCTTTCGTTCCATCCCGGAGACGTGCGCACGTTTGAGTTCCCCGCCGCCAGGTTCACCCATATCATTCATGGCGCAGTGGCCTCGAGCAATGAGCCCCTGGAATCATTTGTTACCAGCGTTGAAGGTACTCGGCGGGTCCTGGATCTCGCAACGAGAAGTGACGCGAAGCGGCTGTTGTTCCTCAGCTCCGGAGCTGTCTACGGACCGCAGCCTCCGGGAATGACCCATGTCCCTGAAACCTATCTGGGTGCTCCCGATACGCTCCAAACAAGTTCTGGCTACGGCGAAGCCAAGCGGGCGGCTGAGTATTTGTGTTGCGCTTCTTCCCCGGACCACAAATTGGAATCGGTGATTGCCCGCTGCTTTGCTTTCGTCGGACCACACTTGCCGCTGAACGCCAATTTCGCGATTGGGAATTTCATGGCGGACGTCTTAGCGGGCCGTCCGATTTCCGTTCTGGGCGACGGCACGACGTACCGCTCTTATCTCCACGCCGCCGATCTCAGCATCTGGTTGTGGGCGCTGCTGGTCCGCGGTGCAAACGGCCGCGCTTACAACGTCGGTTCTGATGAGGGCATTACCATCGCGGCGTTGGCAAAGCTGGTAGCAGAAGCAGCAGGCGGGAAGTCCGAAGTTCGTATTGCCCGGACGCCTGTTCCTGGCGTCGCGCCACCGCGCTATGTTCCCTCGATTGAGCGGGCACGGGCCGAGCTTGGGCTTGGAGTACGGATCAAATTAAGGGAAGGAATTCAGAGGACGATCGCTTGGCTGCGACAATGACGCCCGGAACTTAAGAACATTCCATGAAGTAGTAACAGATCATGTGACATACGATCATGTGGCCGTCTTCAATGCGCCCCATGTGTGGCTCGGCAACCCGGATTTGCAGTTCCGCCAGAGGACCGAGTTTACCGCCGTCACGGCCGGTCAGAGCAATTGTCCGGCAGCCAATGCTGTTGGCATACTCCGCGGCGCGCAGCACGTTGGGAGAGTTGCCTGACCCGCTAATGGTCATCAATACGTCGCCGGCTTTAGCGAAATTCTTGAGCTGCTCGACAAAAATGCTCTCGTAAGCAACATCGTTGGAATAAGCGGTAATGGTCGCCATGGAATCAGTCAGCGCCATGATGCGGAAGCGTTGGGCGCACTGAAAACTGGCCCCCTTGACCATGTCGCAAACGAAATGGGAGGCCGTGGAGGCGCTTCCTCCATTTCCGCAGACAAAAACGGTGCGGCTGGCGGCCCGTGCTTCCGACAGGACCTCAATGGCCTTGGCGACGTTACCAAGGTCAATGGTATCCAGGGCCCTGGACAGCGTATCTTTATACAAGGCGGCGAAATCATGACCGCTTGTGCGATGTGGCGATATGTCTTGGACAGACATGGAAACTCATCTCGACTATAACAGACGCGCTCTTCTGCCTCACGTACCGGCAGGTCATGCACGTCCGAGGAGCTGCTAGGTACCGGTCTCTCCACCGCTTGCGGAAATCTGCGGTAGAATTCAGCTTACTTACAGCATACAAGAAAAGGACTCCTTGATGAGCCAAACGACGGCCCAAACAGTAAAAATCGGCAGTAATCTGGTCGGCGACAGTCAGCCGTGCTACATCATCGCGGAAATCGGCATCAACCACAATGGAGACCTCGACATCGCGAAACGGCTCATCAGTGTCGCCGTAGCCGCCGGATGCAATGCCGTCAAGTTTCAGAAGCGTACCGTAGAGGTGGTGTATTCGGCTGAGGAATTGGCACGTCCCCGCGAAAGCCCCTTTGGCGCCACCAATGGCGACCTGAAACATGCCCTGGAATTCGGACAGAGCGAATATGAGGAGATTGACGCATATTGCAAGGCCGTGAACATTGCCTGGTTTGCTTCGTGTTGGGACGAGCAATCGGTTGACTTCATCAATCGCTTTGATGTTCCCTGCTACAAAATTGCGTCAGCATCACTGACGGACGACCGCCTTCTGCGCCATACTCGCGCCAAGGCCAAGCCGCTGATTCTCTCGACCGGCATGAGCACGGTCGCCGAAATTGACCACGCGGTCGAAGTCCTGGGCAAAAAGGATTTGGTCCTGATGCACGCCTGCAGTACTTATCCTGCGACTTACGATGAGCTGAACCTCCGGGCAATTCAAACTATGCGGCAGCGCTATGGCGTTCCGGTAGGGTATTCAGGCCACGAGACTGGTATCGCATCTACCGTTGCGGCTGTGGCTCTGGGCGGCAGCTGCGTCGAGCGTCATATCACATTGGACCGCGCGATGTGGGGCACGGACCAGGCCGCTTCACTCGAGCCCAACGGAATGAGCAGGGTCGTGCGCGACATCCGATTGGTCGAACAGTCCATGGGGGACGGCGTTAAGCGCGTGTTTGAGCGAGAACTCCCTATCATCAAGAAACTGCGGCGTGTGGGAGCGGCCACTCAGGGATGAGCCATTCTGCTCAGCTGGCTGGTATCAAGGCTATAGCCCTGGACGTAGATGGCGTTCTGACAGATGGCGGCTTCTGGTGGGGTCCCAAAGGCGAAGAATGGAAAAGGTTCTCGTTCGCCGACGTGATGGGTATCTCTCTTGCAACCAAAGCTGGCCTGGTTATCGCCCTGATTTCCGGTGAGGACAGTCCTCTCGTTGATCGCTACGCTGCCAAAATGAACATCGGGGAAGTGGAAAAGAATTGCAAGAACAAGGCGGAGGCTGTTCGGTCATTGGCTGAGCGGCGCGGATTAAGCTTGTCGGAGATCTGTTTCATGGGAGATGACGTCAACGATCTTACCGCTATGGACGTGGCCGGCCTTGCGGCCGCTCCGGCAAACGCCCGGCCAGAGGCCCTGCAAAAAGCCGATTTTGTCACAACCGGCAACGGCGGCAATGGAGCCGTTCGCGAACTGGTAGACGCGATCCTGTTGGCCCAGAAGGAACGACGATAGGACCCAAGAAAGGCCCATGCAAAAACTTTCCGACTATGTAATTCAATTCATCGCGGACCGCGGCGTCAAGCACATCTTCCTGGTCACCGGCGGGGGAGCGATGCACTTGAACGAGTCTTTGAGCCGGTGTTCGAATATCGACTACGTCTGCAATCTTCACGAACAGGCGAGCGCGATTGCCGCCGAGCACTACTCCAAGGCCACCAATCACATGGGCGCAGCGTTGCTCACCACAGGGCCCGGTGGAACGAATGCCATCACCGGCGTGGTGGGCGCCTGGGTGGATTCCACTCCTTGCTTCTTTATTTCCGGCCAGGTAAAGAGACCCGACCGAATGTTCACTGCGGATGGCACGCCTCTCGGGGTTCGCCAGGTTGGTGTGCAGGAGGTCGACATCACGTCGATCGTTCGCCCGGTCACGAAGTATGCAGTGGTCATCGAAGACCCCGCCTCGATACGCTATCACCTGGAAAAGGCCTTCTATATCGCACAGCATGGACGACCGGGGCCGGTCTGGATCGATATTCCGCTGGACGTACAGGCTTATCCCATAGAGCCAGAGTCCTTGTCTGGCTTCGACCCGGCCAACGAGTTCCCCAGCGGCGAGAACAGGACTGCGCTTTCTGCGAGTGTGTCCGCATTCATCCAGGCGCTGAACAAAGCCGAGCGCCCGTTGTTTTTGGCGGGCAATGGAATCCGCCTCTCGCGCGCTGAAAAGGAGTTCCGTCAGCTGGTGCGTCTCCTCGACATTCCTCTGGAGACTACGTGGATTTCAATCGACATGGTTCCTGACGCCGATCCCCTGTTTGTCGGTCGTCCGGGAAATATTGCTCCACGTGGGGCTAATTTTGCGGTCCAAAACTGCGATCTCTTGCTGTCTGTCGGTGCAAGGCTGGACCGTTCCGTGACCGGATACGCGCCCGAACGTTTCGCGCGCGCTGCGCACAAAATCATGGTGGATATAGATCCGGCCGAACTGGCTAAAATGGATGGAACGATCCATGCTCCGGTTTGCTCCGATGCTGGCGCCTTTATGCGTGAAGTGTTGCGTCAGGCGAATTCAATTGAGCGTAAAGACCGTACTTTCTGGAAAACTCGCTGTGTGGAATGGAAATCACGGTATCCCGTCGTTCTTCCTGAACATAAGGTGCCGAGTGGGCGAGTCAGCGTATACAACTTTGCTGATGTCATGTCTGACGAGCTGGCGGAGGGCGACTACATCGTATCGGGAAGCTCGGGCAGCGCCATAGAACTTTTTCTGCTGGCTTTTCGCGTGAAAGAGGGCCAGCGGGTCTTTCACACTGCCGCCCTGGGCGCGATGGGTTTTGGAATCCCCGCCGCAATTGGCGCGTGTGTCGCCGGGAACCGTCGCCCGACGGTATGCGTGGATGGTGATGGTGGATTTCAATTCAACATCCAGGAATTGGAGACGGTTTCCCGATTGCAGCTTCCTATCAAGTTTTTCGTCTTCAATAACGAGGGCTACGCTTCCATCCGGGCTTCACAAACCGCATTTTTTGGCGCTCCAAGCATCGGCTGCGATGCGGCAACCGGGCAAACCTTGCCGGACGTGCGGCGCGTCGCCGAAGCCTACGGCCTGGCTACCGATTTGATTCAGGACCAGACAAATCTCAAAGGCGAGATCCAGCGGGTCTTGCGCCGGTCCGGACCTGTCGTGTGTGATGTGCATGTCATTCTCGACGAGGTCCGACAACCACGACTCTCTTCCGTTCAGCGCGAAGATGGTTCCTTCGAGTCCAAGCCGCTTGAGGACCTTTGGCCCTTTCTCGACCGCGAGGAATTTGAGTCTAATATGCTCGTGCCGGTATTGAAAGATTGATGGCGGTGAATTGCTCATGAACGACGCCATTGCCACTACGGCGGAACAGGACACGCGATTAATCATTCCTCCAGCGGTTTTCGAGACCGCCCTGCATTCTTTAGCAGCATTTTTTGCGCCGATCAGTCGAACAAGTGCGCACCAGATTGCCTCTGACTTCCTCAACGTCGAAAAATCCACCAGGGCCGCCACTATCCTCCAGCGCTACGCTCCACTCAAGAGAGCAAGGTTGCTGGAGATTGGCTCGGGATTCGGAACAAACATAACCGTTTGGGTGAAACAGTTCCAGATAGACGGATACGGAGTCGAACCGGAGGGAATTGGCTTTGGCGACTCGTTTTCCGCATCGCGAGCTTTATTGCAGGCCAACGGCCTGGATCCCGAACGGATTATAGGGGCAACTGGAGAGAGCCTTCCCTTTCCCGACGCCTCGTTCGATATCGTGTATTCTTCTAATGTTCTCGAGCACACGCAACAGCCGGTCCGCGTGCTGTCTGAAGCGGTTCGGGTACTGCGGCCGGGTGGCACACTTCATTTTGAAATGCCAAATTTTCTCTCCTATTTTGAAGGCCATTACCTTGTAGTGATGCCTCCGATTCTCTGGCCTTCGCTTCTGCCTGCGTGGGTTCGTTACGTTTGTCATCGCGATCCGGCATTCGCCCGCACGCTGCAGACCTGCATCAACCCGATTTGGTGCAGGAAAGCCGTCAAACAGGTAGGGCAGCAGTATTGCGTCGAACTGATCTCTCTGGGGCAAGATCTTTTTCTGGAGCGCCTCGCAAAGCCTTTCAACTTCGATATGAAGCAGGTCGCCGGGAAATTGGCCGGAGTTGTATCCTTGATTCAGCGAATGAATGTCGCGAACTGGATTGGCCGTTCGATTGTTGCGGCCCAAGGACACTATCCAATCTATCTGACCCTGCGGCGAGGGCCCTAGCAAACGTATGATTCATTCGTGGACTTCAACCGAAGAATTCGCATCATCTGCAACTCCGGGCCGTTTTCCTGACAGCCATTGCGATGGTTCTTATGACTGAGACATTAGTGATAGCCGGCGCTCGTGGCTTCTTGGCCGAGCACACGTTTCGCGGGTTGAAAACGCTTGGCATAACGCCCGTTTCCGTGGTGGACAACGATCCAAGACTTTGGGGAGATTCGGCTGGCAACATCAAAATTGTGCAACCAAGCGAGGCTGTTCGGGACTATCCTGACGCGGTCTACGTTACCGCCGTTTATAATCACACCCCTCTGCGCCGGCAACTGCGCGAACTTGGCGCCGTTCGGGTGATCACATATGCCGCATTGTTTCGACAATATCCAAGCGTGTTTTTGCCGTACTTCGCCCTGGATCTGCCCTCCCGCCTCGCTGAAAACGCCATCCAGATCAACGCGGCGGCAGAGATATGGGCCGACGCTGAGTCGCGGGAACTCTATCTGGCGCTTATGCAGTGGTTTAAGACGCTCGACTCCGACGCTGTTCCCCGTCCGGACTCTCCCGCCAAAATGTACTTCCCTGGTTTCTTACGGTTGCGCCCTGACGAGGTCTTTGCTGACTGTGGCGCATTTGATGGCGACACTCTGCGCCAATATCTTCGCGCCACCAAGGGACAATTCTCTCACGTGACCTGCCTGGAAGCAGATCCTTCTAATTTTGAGCTGCTTCGTAACTGGGCCCGCACCTTGCCGCAGAAAGACCGCATCACGCTGGTGCATGGCGCCGTCACCCATGATGGAAAGAACGTGCAATTCTCGGCTTCTGGCGACGTAGCTGCACACAAAGTAACCGATAACGGAGAAGCAGGCCAGGTCATTACCGTGCCCGGTGTTCGTCTGGACGATCTCACTCCAAGTCCTACATTCGTCAAGATGGACATCGAAGGGTCTGAAATGGGCGCAATTCAGGGGGGAGAGCGATTGTTGCGCTCCGGGCAGACTGCATGGGCGATGACCCTTTACCACCACCTCGAAGACTTCTGGGTCATACCGCTGCACTTCCGGTCGGCTGCGCCCCAACTGAAGTTGTTCCTGCGTCACTATGCGGAAGACTATGCGGAAACGATATGCTACGCCTTGCCGCCTGATCGGGTCGCAAAGGAACCGTGACACAATCGTCTCTTGAGATCCTCGATGTCAGGCGAGTTACCACCCGGATGCCTCCGTCGTAAGGGGCAAAGGTTGCGGGGAACTTCACGCTATAGTTTGTTATTTTGAAGTATTGGGGTTGAATCAGCGACTTGTTAAATAGCGGTTCTCATCTTAAACGCACACAGATGCTCGATTGCACTTTATGAGCGATGCGCAAATGCCAACCCGTAAATTCATCAGCGTAGTCAGCGGCTGTTACAACGAAGAAGAAAACATCCGGGAGCTTTATGACCGCGTGACGCGGGTCATGGCCGAGCAACTTCCCGACTACTCCTACGAACTCATCGTAATCGACAACTGTTCAAAAGACCGGACGGTCGAAATTGTGAAGGGACTCTGCCGCGAAGATCACCGCGTAAAGGCGATTCTCAACACCCGCAACTTTGGCCACATTCGCTCTGGCTATCATGCCATGCTGCAGGCCCGCGGCGAAGCTGCTGTGATGATGGCGTCCGATCTCCAGGACCCGCCGGAAATGATTCCTGACTTTGTGCGGAAATGGGAGGAAGGCTACAAAATCGCCCTGGGCCAGAAGACCGACAGCGAAGAATCGTCTTTCTTCTTTCTCATTCGCAAGGCGTACTACACCATAGTGAACAGGCTTTCGGATATTCCATTGGTAAAGAACGTGACCGGATTTGGTCTGTATGACCGCGCGGTGATTGAAGACATCCGAAAGATAGGGGATCCGTATCCATACTTGCGCGGCCTCATTTGTGATCTCGGATACGAACAGGCATTGATTCCCTTTACGCAGCCGGTGCGCAAGCGCGGCTTCACAAAGAATAATTTTTACATCCTGTATGACATGGCCATGCTCGGCTTCACAAGCCATTCCAAGATCCCACTCAGGCTCGCGACCCTGAGCGGGTTCTGCATGAGTGCCCTCAGTTTTCTCGTTGGCTTGACTTACCTGGTCTATAAGCTGCTGTTCTGGGCCAAGTTTCAGGCAGGAACGGCGCCCGTGGTCATAGGACTGTTCTTTCTGGGCGCCATTCAGCTGTTTTTCATCGGCATACTCGGCGAATACATTGGGTCCATTCACACTCAGGTGCTGCGCCGTCCTCCCGTTATTGAAAGAGAGCGGATCAATTTTGACTGAGGAACCTGACCCATTCTAGGATCCCCTGAGAGAGCGCTCTCATCCATAAACATGGCGACAACAATTTCCCACGACGTCTGCGCACTGCCCGACGGTTTCGCCGACCGGCTCGTGCTCTTCGGGGCTGGAGGTCTGGGCAGGAAGATAGCCGACACGCTGCGCACCGAGGGACACCAAGTGCTGGCTTTCTGCGACAATAATCCCGCGCTGTGGGGTTCGCAGATCGAAGGGATACCAGTAGTCTCGCCCCCGAGTGCCGCTAACTCCTTTCCTTCTGCGGTTTTCATGGTGGCCATCTGGCACCCCAATCGGACTGAGGGCGTGCGACACCACGTCAGGCAGTTGCTGGAATTAGGCTGCAGAGATGTGACCTGCTTCGTGCCAATGTTCTGGAAATACCCCAAGGTCTTTTTGCCAAACATGTTCTGGGCCGTCCCCGGAGAGCTCGATCATGACAAGCCGCTGATCGACGACGCGGCGGGGCTCTTCGATCCAGCCGGGCGACAAGAATTTGAACGGCAGGTCCGCCTTCGCCTGTACGGCGATGTCATGTGTCTCCGCGACCCTGAACCCGGACCGCAATATTTTCCCCAAGGCGTTGTCACGCTCTCCCCAGACGAAACTTTCGTGGACTGCGGCGCTTTTGATGGTGACACGGTCCACGATTTCATTCACGTTGCCCAAGGCCGCTTCCGGCGAATCATTACCTTTGAGCCGAACCCCGATAACTTCCGCAAGCTTGCCGCTTCCCTGACGGACGACCGCGTATTGGTGCATGCAAAGGCGGTAGGGGCAAAGCCGCAAACTTTGCACCTGGTGGGTTCCGGGGCGGGCTCGACGATCTCCCAATCAGGAGGCACAGCGATAGATTGCACTACTCTGGACATTGCTCTTGCCGGAGAACAACCTACCTACATCAAGATGGATATCGAAGGAAGCGAGATGGACGCGTTACTGGGAGCCGCAGAGACGATACGGCGGCACAGACCGAAACTGGCAATCTGTGTTTATCACCGCCCGGACCATCTTTGGCGTATCCCCCTGTTGCTGAAAAAGTTATTCCCTGATTCGCACATGACCCTTCGCAGTCACATGATGGATGGATTCGACACTGTGTGCTACTGCATTCCAAAGCCGTGAGACTGCTTGACCACCGGGCAAGTTGTGTCGCTATAACTTCCGAACAACGCATTGACCCGTGCCCATCACCTGAGGAGTCTCGGGCTTGGTTGAGAAGAACTCGTCAACCGCCTGGCGGGCTCCGGGACAGCTCGGATAACCATAGTCGTCGTAGAGGAGGACACCGTCCTTCGGCAAACGCTCGTAGAAGAATGACGTCGCCGCGATAATGGCATTGTAAATATCGAGATCGATATGCACGAAGCAGAACGTACGAGAGCTGACAGCATTTAGCGTTGCAGGAATATGCCCTGGAAAAAACTCGGCGTTTTGAAACTCTCCCAGATACGCCCTCACGCTGTCGAGGCTGGTATCTGCAAAGTCTCCCTCACGATGCAGGTCTTTGTCAGGGTCTGTCTGAGGCATTCCTGCAAAGGTATCGAACAAGGAGATCGTTCGGCCCGCACTCCTTGCGAGACTTGCCAGAAGATGCGCGGTGCCGCCCTTGTAGACGCCACACTCAGCCAGGTCCCCCTGGCAACGACGAGTGGCATCCTCGGCCAGCATGTACAGCAGATAGCGAGCTTGCAGGGGAACCAGGGTACGCTGGTCGTCGTCGCGAAGTGTTGAACGCCAGGATTCGCTTCGCCACGGCTCAAAGAGAGGTGAATACAGATCAGCATCCGGAATGCCGCTGACCCTCGTGTAGGTCAGTTGTATTCCCAGGCGCTTGAGGACCGACTGCGTTGCCAGGAACGCGGGCCTCAGAAACATCAGTCTTCTGAAATTGATCATGATTACTGGTTGGATATCCTTTGCAGACTACGGTCAAGTTCAGGCTGCGTCAGGCGGTGGCTTCCGGGCCTCTTCTGCGGCGGGCCGGAATGAGAATTTTCTATGGCCCACGAAACTATACACGACCGTGAATGCGGTGAGCAGCGCACCTGCAATATAAGGCGTCTTCCGGCCGTAATTG